>Ga0307986_10000022_pt1 | contig 97362 bp, 92 predicted proteins | sample EllFjometageno82_FD_203170 | JGI IMG/M metagenome (GOLD analysis project Ga0307986, IMG submission 203170) | Marine microbial communities from Ellis Fjord, Antarctic Ocean - #82 | ecosystem: Environmental > Aquatic > Marine > Unclassified | place: Southern Ocean | collected 2014-10-09 | reverse complement strand
TACTAAGGAAAAAAGCAGAAGAACATTCTAAAAACTTAGCAGCTTTAATGGTAACCTATCCTTCTACACACGGTGTGTTTGAAGAAAACATTGTAGACATTTGTGAAGTGATTCATGATCATGGAGGTCAAGTCTACATGGATGGGGCTAATCTAAATGCACTAGTTGGAATTGCAAAACCGGGAAAATTTGGACCAGACGTGTGTCATATGAATTTACATAAAACATTTTGCATCCCTCACGGTGGAGGGGGCCCAGGTATGGGACCAATCGGTGTGAACGAACACTTAGAACCTTTTTTACCCAATCATTCTGTTATTACGGAAAACTCGGGACCAGAAACTGGAATGGGAGCGGTATCAGCTGCACCTTGGGGAAGTGCTAGCATTCTACCAATTTCTTGGATGTACATTCGTATGATGGGACCCAAAGGGCTGAGAGAAGCAACTGAAGTTGCGATTTTAAATGCAAACTACATGTCTAAAAAATTAGAAGGACATTTTAAAACTTTGTACAGAGGAACGAAAGGCTTAGTAGCACATGAATGTATTATTGATCTTCGTCCCATTAAAGCGGAAAGCGGCATTAGTGAAGAGGATATTGCGAAACGATTAATTGATTATGGGTTTCATGCACCGACCATGTCTTGGCCTGTTGCGGGAACGTTAATGATTGAGCCAACGGAGAGCGAAAGCTTAAATGAAATTGATAAATTTTGTAATGCATTAATTAATATTAAAAAAGAAGTTCTTATGGTTCAAAATAAAATATTTGATGAAAAGGATAATCCCTTAAAGAACGCTCCTCATACCCATCAAGAGTTAACAGGAGATGTCTGGGAACACAAATATACGAGAGAGCAAGCAGCCTTTCCATTAAAATATTTAAAAGAGAATAAATTTTGGGCACCTGTATCCAGAGTAGATAATGTGTATGGTGATCGAAACTTAGTTTGTTCTTGTCCTTCTTTAGACTCTTATAGAGACGAAGTAGCTTAAAGAGTGAAATGGGAATTGCTCTACAACCCGGGCAATGTACTTTGTGATTATTTGAAGATTAAAGATGATCATAAGTTCATTTTAAGAGTGTTTATAAATCTCACATATTTTGGTCATTTTATTGCTGTTATCATTCTATTTTTAGTTCGTAATACAGATCTTCTATGAATTTTATTACAAAATACCAAAGCTTAGCCCTTATACTTTTGGCAACTTATGTCATCTCACTACCGGCTAGTATTATTACCATGCCATCGGTGGCCACTTGGTATGTCGACATTGTAAAGCCAAACTTTAATCCTCCCAATTGGGTATTCGGTCCTGTCTGGACCACCCTGTATGCCTTGATGTCGGTTGCGGCATGGAATGTTTGGAATGATCTAAAAAAAACAAAAATATATTATGCCAAAAAAATTATTTTTATTTATTTTGTACATTTATTAGTCGGAGCTAGTTGGAGCTTTGTTTTTTTTGGAATGCATCAAATAGGATTAGCAGTATTTATTATTGTAGCTATTCTTAGTTTTATTATTGTCCTTATGAAAATCTATTGGCCTATCAACAAAGCATCCTTCTATTTAATGATTCCGTATTTGCTATGGAGTTCGTATGCTTTGATTTTAAATATTAGTATCTGGAAACTTAATTAATTCGATTAACGATATAAAAAGCTAATTCTTGTAATCTAGTTTTTTCTTTGCTTTCAGGAAAAATCCCAAGAGAATCTGCTGATACCGAAGAAAAGTGTTCTGCTCTTTTTTTACAAGAAGCAATGACTTGATATTTAGTCATTAAATTTAATGTATGTGCCAACTCTTCTTTAGTGCGTTCTTTACGAACAAACATTTCTTTTAGAGCTAATCGTTCCGACTCGGATGATTTTTGATATAACATGATAATGGGCAAGGTAACTTTACCTTCATAAAAATCATTACCAATCACTTTTCCAAAAGCAATTTTATCAGAATAGTAATCTAAGATATCATCTGTAATTTGAAAGCATATTCCAAGATTAAATCCAAATGAAGTTAAAGCTTCTTTTTCATTTTTAGATTTATCGTTAATGCATCCACCCACTCGCATAGAAGCTGCAAATAGTGAAGAGGTCTTTGATCCAATAATTTCCAAATAAGTTTTTTCTAAGGTTTCAACTTCTTTTTCATGTTGAAGCTGAAGAATTTCTCCCTGTGCGATTTCTGATGATACAGAAGAGAGTAGTTTTAATACTTCTAAAGATCCATCCTCCACCATAATCTCAAAACACCTACCTAATAAGTAATCTCCTGTTAAAATAGAATTTTTATTTCCCCAAAGATTGTTATTAGTTTTTTTGCCTCGTCTAAAATCTGATTTATCAATCACATCATCGTGAAGTAAAGTGGCATTATGAATGAGCTCTACACAAGCTGCTAATTTAATGTGACGGTCACCTTGGTAACCAAATAATTCTGAGGATGCGATCGTTAACAAGGGTCTTAGTCGTTTTCCACCAGACTGAATTAAGTAAGAAGACATCTCTCCAATAAGCTCGACATGGCTAGAAAGTTTCTCTTTAATAAAAGAATCTACCTCTTCAATTTCTGATTGATAAGCGCTTCTAAGCTCCTCATAAGGATTGGAGGTTTCTAGCTTCTTTAATGGAACTACATTATTAGACATGACTTAATCTAGCTTATTTAAATGACCATGGTTAATTATCTAATGACGCACCAAATACAATTGAATCATGCTATATTTCTTTACTCTCAATTTCTTAAGTTTTAAAAGGCTTAAACAAAATATGTTTTTTAAAAAAAAACCACTTATAGCTCATATTCGCCTTTCAGGCGTGATTGGCAATGTAGGAAGATTTCAACAAGGTCTAAGTTATGCATCTCACCACGAGATCATCAAAAAAGCTTTCTCTCTTAAAAAGATCAAGGCCGTAGTTATTACCATTAACTCTCCAGGAGGATCGCCCGTTCAATCTCATTTATTATATTCTCTTATTAGAAAATTGGCCGATGAAAAAAAAGTGAAAGTAATCACTTTTGCAGAAGACGTTGCAGCATCGGGTGGTTATATGTTGGCTTGTGCAGGAGATGAAATTTATGCAAACGCTAGTTCTATTTTAGGATCGATTGGAGTTATTTATTCAGGTTTTGGTTTTCAAGAATTGATTAAAAAAGCAGGAGTAGAACGAAGAGTGCATACTGCAGGTACTAGCAAAAGTATTTTAGATCCTTTTGTAGAAGAAAAGCCTGAAGACATTCAAAAATTAAAAGCAATTCAAGAAGAGCTGCATAAAGAATTTATTCTATTAGTTAAAAACAGTAGAAAAGGAAAAATTACACTAGCAGATGACAAATTATTCACTGGGGAATTTTGGGCAGGATCCAAATCAAAGGAACTGGGTCTTATTGATGGAATAGGAAATATGTTCCAAGTCATAGAAGATCAGTTTGGCAAAGATGTTAAGGTTAAAAATTTTGAGAAGCAAGAAGGTTGGTTAAAGAAAAAATTATCTTCTAGCATGGCTAATGCAGCTTCTTCAATAGTAAGCGAATTGGAAACTAGATCTTTTTGGAATAAGTTCGGACTTTAATATGGTTGCAAAAAAAGCAAAAGTAAAAGCAAAACCTAAAGCTGTTAAGAAAGTAAAAACAGTGACTGTAAGCAAAGAAAAGAAACAACCTAATTTTTTAAGTTTTCAAGAAATCATTTTTAAATTACAAAAATTTTGGTCAGATCAAGGTTGTGTTATTCTTCAGCCTTATGATACAGAAGTTGGTGCAGGAACGTTTCATCCAGCGACTACACTAAGATCCTTAGGACCGGAACCATGGAAAGCAGCTTATGTTCAGCCATCGAGAAGACCCACCGATGGAAGATATGGTGAAAACCCTAATCGCTTACAGCATTATTATCAATTTCAAGTAGTGATCAAACCATCTCCAGAAGATGTGCAAAAATTATATTTAAAAAGTCTAGCTGCGATTGGAATTAATCATAAAGATCATGACATTCGTTTTGTAGAAGATGATTGGGAAAGTCCCACTTTAGGTGCGGCTGGTCTTGGTTGGGAAGTCTGGTGCGATGGTACAGAAGTTACCCAATTCACGTACTTTCAGCAGATGGCAGGATTTGAATGTAAACCAGTTACTGCAGAAATTACGTACGGCTTAGAAAGATTGGCAATGTTTATTCAAGGTAAAAAAAGTGTGTTTGATATTGAATGGAATAAAGAAGGTATAAAATATGAAGCAATATTCAAGCAGGCTGAAAAAGAATTCTCGGCATATAATTTTGAACATGCCAATACAGAGAATTTATTAAAAATGTTTGGTTTTGCAGAAGCTGAATGCAATGCCTTAATAGAGAAAAAACTTTGCTTGCCTGCTTATGACCAGTGCTTAAAGGCCAGCCATACTTTTAACTTACTGGATGCAAGAGGAGTGATCTCCGTTTCTGAAAGAGCAGGATACATTACCAGAATTAGAAACTTAGCTAAAGGCTGTGGTCAGGCTTGGATTGATAGCCAGCAAAAATAAATGGCCCAATTTTTATTAGAACTGTATTCGGAGGAAATACCTCATGGATTGCAAATTGATACGAGAAAAAATATTGAATCTTCATTTAAAAAAAAACTAGAAGAGTTTAGTATTAGCTATAAAAAGTTTTTTGTTTTCTCCACACCAACTCGTCTTTGCGTTTCCATAGATGGTTTGCCCTCTCACTTGTCTGTCCCATCTAAAGAAATTAAAGGACCTAAGGTAGGTTCTCCAGAGCAGGCCTTGATAGGTTTCTTAAAATCAAATCAATTAGAACAAAAAGATGTGTTTGAAAAGACGATTGATAAAGGAAGTTTTTATTTTATAAAAACTAAGCAGCAAAAAATAGACTTACAACAATTGCTTGCAACTACCGTTCCAGAAATATTACAAAGTTTAAATTGGAAAAAATCTATGCGATGGGCCGACCATAATCTTTCTTGGGGAAGACCATTAAAATCTATTCTTTGCCTATTAGACAAACACACAATCAATTTTAATTTTCATCACTTATCTTCTTGTAATAAAATTTATGTGCGAGCTATTTATGATGAAAAAAATATTACGATTAAATCTGCTGAGCAGTATTTCCAAGTTTTGAAAGATAAGAATGTTGTTTTAGATCAAGATGTTAGAGAAAAAATGATCTTAAGTAGCCTCACCTCTATTTTTAAAAAATCTAAGTGCGAAGACAATCCTAACTTACGATTAGTAGAAGAGGTGACTAACTTAGTAGATCATCCAACTGCTTTAAAAGGCTCTTTTTCTGCTGATTTTCTAGTGTTACCAGAGGAATTGTTGAATCTCACTATGATGCAACATCAACGATATTTTCCCATGAAGTCTTTAGAAACGGGAAAAATTACAAACAGCTTTATTACCATTTCCAATAACCAAGATGAAAAAAAATTAATTATAGATGGAAATGAAAGAGTGTTGCAAGCACGCTTATCAGATGCAAAATTTTTCTGGGACAAAAACAAAAGACAAAACCTTGTAAAAAATGTTTCCAAATTAAATGGTATTACTTTCTACAAGGATCTAGGAACCTTGTATGACAAAACTCAAAGAGTCAGACAGTTAGCCTCACTGATTGCTGATATTATTGGTGCGAATAAAGGTGATGCCGAAATTGCAGCATCTATTTGCAAAGCAGATTTGGTGACAGATTTAGTGGGAGAGTATCCAGAGCTACAAGGAGTCATTGGAAAATATTTTGCAATGTCCCAAGGGTTTAGTCCAGAAATTGCAAATGCTATTTCAGAACATTATTTACCTTTAGGTCCATCCGACAAAGTTCCCAAAGACAAAATTGCTATCTGTGTAGCTCTTGCAGATAAGTTAGATACTTTAATTGGTTTTTTTGGAATAGGATTAAAGCCTACCAGCTCCAAGGATCCCTTTGCATTAAGAAGAGCTGTGTTGGGCATGATTAGAATTGTGATAGAGAACAAACTATCCATCTCCCTAAAAGAACTCATCAACAATGCAAAAAATTTATATTTATCTAAGAACGTAAATATTACTAACAAGGGTTTAGCAGATGATCTGGTAGAATTTTTTAATGATCGATTTAAGAGTTTGCTAAAAGAAAAAGATATTAGCTTGAATGTGGTAGATTCAGTATTAAACAATAACCGAAGCGATGATTTTTATAATTTGTTTTTAAAAATTATTACCATTGCAAAATGCATCAAACAACCTGAGGGAATAAATTCTATCGCAGCATATAAGCGTGCTAAAAATATTTTAGAACAAAATGAAGATATTATAAAAGGAAACATCTTTGGAACCCCGGATATCGTTTTATTTAATTCTGAAATTGAAGAAACATTGTTTGCTAAAATCAATGAGGTCAAAGAATACTTTACAACCCCAAGTAGACTGCGCGATTCTAAAAAAACTATCCAGATGTTGTCTGAAGCTAAAGTAATAACAGATCAATTTTTTGAAGAAGTGAAGGTTAATGATGAGAATGAAGAAGTGAAAAAAAATAGACTAGAATTATTACTTTTGATGTGTAAAACCTTTGATAATTTTACAGACTTTTCAAAATTTGAAGGAATTTAATGCCCAAAAAGATTAAAAAAAAAGCTTTAAAAAAAACCAAGGTAAAAAAAACCAAGGTAAAAAAAACCAAGGTATCTAAAAGCAAAAAAACTTTATCCAAATTTAAGTGGGTATATAATTTTGAGGATACTCCTCGATTGAACACACAATCTCTAAAGAATTTATTAGGCGGCAAAGGTGCCAACTTGTCAGAAATGATAAGAATAAAATTACCAGTTCCTCCAGGATTTACGATTACGACAGAAGCCTGCAATGAATATTACAACTTAAAGCAAAAATATCCTGCCGCTTTAGTTAAGCAAGTAAAAGACTCAATAAAAAAAGTTGAAAAAAAAATAAAAAAAACATTTGGCAATGCATCTAACCCTCTTCTAGTTTCTGTAAGATCAGGCGCGCGAGTTTCCATGCCAGGTATGATGGATACGGTTTTAAACTTAGGACTAAATGACAAGACCGTTATTGGCTTGGCAAAAAAAACAAACAACGAAGCATTTGCTTACGATAGCTACCGTAGATTTATTCAGATGTATAGTAACGTTGTGCTTGGTGTGAACCATCACAATTTTGAAGACTTAATTGAAAATTATAAATTAACTAAAGGAGTTCTTTTAGATACAGAGCTTACAGCCGAAGACTGGAAATCTTTAATTGGATCTTTCCGCGAACAAATTATTAAAGAAACTGGAAAAGATTTTCCTCAAGATGTTCATCAACAATTATGGGGCGCTATTGGAGCAGTGTTTCAATCGTGGAAAAATCATAGAGCCAACGTATATAGAAAATTAAATAATATTCCGGAAGAGTGGGGAACTGCAGTTAATGTTCAATCTATGGTATTTGGAAATATGGGAGATGACTGCGCTACCGGTGTTGCTTTTACTCGAAATCCTTCTACGGGAGAAAATAGTTTTTATGGTGAGTATTTAATTAATGCGCAAGGAGAAGATGTAGTAGCAGGAATTAGAACTCCACAAAATATTACCAAGAAAGCAAGATTAGAAGCAGGATCGAAAGAACTTTCTATGCAAGAATCTATGCCGAAAGCATTCAATGAGCTAGTTACCATTTATAAAAAATTAGAAAAGCATTACCGAGATATGCAAGACATTGAATTTACGGTGGAAAATAAAAAATTATGGATGCTACAGACTAGGTCTGGGAAAAGAACAGCGAAAGCTAGTATTAAAATTGCTGTGGACATGGTTAAAGAAAAATTAATTAATAAAGATGAGGCTGTTTTGAGAATCGATCCAAAAATTCTTGATACTTTATTGCATCCAACTTTAGATCCTGACGCAACTAAGAATATTGTTGCAAAAGGATTACCTGCATCGCCTGGTGCTGCTACAGGAAAAGTAACTTTTACAGCAGATGATGCTGAACAATTAAAAGCACAAGGGCAAAAATCAATTTTAGTTAGATTGGAAACTTCACCGGAAGATATCCATGGAATGCATGCTGCAGAAGGAATTTTAACTTGCAGAGGTGGAATGACGAGTCATGCCGCGGTAGTTGCTAGAGGAATGGGAAGACCTTGCGTATCAGGAGCTGGAACAATTCAAATTGATTATGAAAGCAAACTTTTTAAAGTTGGCTCTCACGAAGTAAAAGAAGGAGATATTGTAACGCTTGATGGCTCTACAGGAGAAGTTATGCTTGGAGAAGTAAACACTATAAAGCCTGATATTTCTGGGGATTTTTCAACCCTTATGGCATGGGCAGACAAAGTTAGATCTCTTAAAATTAGAACCAATGCAGAAACTCCTTTGGATACTAAAGTAGCAAGAGATTTTGGAGCAGAAGGTATTGGTCTTTGTAGAACAGAACATATGTTCTTTGATGACGAAAGAATTTTATATGTAAGACAGATGATTTTGTCTAAAAACGTAGAAGATCGAAATGAAGCCTTAAAAAAGATTCTGCCGTTCCAGAAAAAAGATTTTATAGAGATATTTAAAACAATGAGTGGACTACCTGTGACAGTTCGTTTGTTAGACCCACCTTTACATGAATTTTTACCTAAAAGTGAAAAAGAAATTTCTGGAGTAGCTAGCAGTTTAAATATCACTGAGCGTGAAATCAAAAATAGAATAAATGATTTGCATGAAGAAAACCCCATGTTGGGACATCGTGGTTGTAGATTGGCAATTTCATATCCAGAAATTTATGAGATGCAGTGTGAGGCTATTTTCGAAGCATTAGTGGAGTGTCAGAAAGCAAAAGTAAAAGCAATCATTCCTGAAATTATGATCCCTTTAATTTGTACTGCCAAAGAGTTGGAAATTTTAAGAGCTTTAGTAGATAGGGTTGCCAAAATTGTTGAGAAAAAATATTCTATCAAATTAAGTTACTTAGTTGGCACGATGATCGAATTACCAAGAGCAGCTTTAAATGCATTTGAAATTTCTAAACAGGCTGACTTTTTTAGTTTTGGAACAAATGATTTAACTCAAACTACACTAGGAATCAGTAGAGATGACTCTGGAAAATTTTTAGATGATTATGTAAATAATAATATTTTCAAAATTGATCCATTCATTAGTATTGATGTCGATGGTGTAGGGCAGTTAGTTAAGATTGCTTGTGAGAATGGAAAAAGAAATAATTCTAAAATTAAGCTCGGTATATGTGGAGAACATGGCGGCGACCCGGATTCCATTGATTTTTGTCATAATGCAGGATTGCACTACGTATCTTGTTCCCCTTATAGAGTCCCTATTGCTAGATTGGCAGCAGCCCAAGCAAAAATAAGATCGAAAAGATAAGTTTACTTTTTAATTTCTAAAGAAAAATCAAAATTAGATATCGTGTGGGTCAGAGAGCCCATGGAAATACGGCTCACACCAGTTTTGGCATAGCTAACAATATTTTTTTCATTAATATTTCCAGATGCTTCTGTTTGAATATTTTTAGGAAGTAACTGGATACCTTTTTTGATTTGAGATGGTTGCATATTATCAAAAAGAATTCGGTTTATTTTTAAATGTTTAATCCCTTTTAATTGAGCAAGCGTATCCACTTCTACAGTAATAATCTTTTTAGATTTATTTTTCTCAATTACATTCTGAAGAAGCAATACAATGTTTTTTGTATTTGCTAGATGGTTATCTTTAACAAATATCTCATCACTTAAATTCATTCGATTATTAGTGCCACCCCCTATTAATACAGCGTATTTCTGTAGGTTTCTGAGGTTAGGAATAGTTTTTCTAGTGCAACAAATTTTGCTTTTAAACTTTTTAATTTTTTTAGATACATGATTAGTTTTCGTAGCTATCCCCGTTGTTAAACCCAAAAAATTTAGAGCAGTTCGCTCCGCAGTTAGAATAGAGCTTTTTTTTCCATAAATTTCTAAGACGGCTTGATTGTTTTTAATTATATTTCCATCTTTAAATTTTCTTTTGATCCTTAAAGAAGGGTCTACAGATAAGAAAACTGCTTTAGCAATTTCTAGCCCACACAAAATACCGCGTTCCTTAGAAATAATCTTTGCATGCACTTTTTTTTTATTAGCAACAGTTAACTGAGTAGTGATATCCTTTGAGGGAACATCTTCTCTCAGAGCATCAGAAATAATTTTATTAAGATTATTCAAGATCAATTAATCTTGTCTTCCAATAGCAACCATTTTTTCAATAGAACCTCGAGCTCGCTCTAAGGTGTTGCTATCAATTAAAATTTCATTTTTTTTATTTTGTAAGCAGTCTAATATATTCGATAATGTAATAGACTTCATGTGAGGACAAAGATTGCAAGGCTTAATAAAATTTACATCTGGATTTTCAATTTCAATATTGTCACTCATAGAACATTCTGTAACTAAAAAAACATCCTTAGGTTTTTTGTCTTTAACATAATTGACCATATGAGATGTGGACCCTGCAAAATCAGAGGCAGCAATAACATCTGGAGGACATTCTGGGTGAGCAATAATCATAAGACCTGGATAGTTTTTTCTTAATTCTTTTATCTGTGCTTCGCTAAATTTTTCATGAACTTCACATTTTCCATGCCAGGAAATAATTTCAACATTGGTTTTGGTAGCAACATATTTTGCCAAATATTCATCTGGTAAAAACAAAACTTTATCAACACCAAGAGACTCTACCACCTTAACTGCATTGGCTGATGTGCAACAAACATCGGTTTCAGCCTTAACATCAGCAGACGTATTCACATAAGTTACCACGGGAACTCCGGGGTGTTTTTTCTTAAGTTCAATGACATCTTGGCCAGTAATAGATGCTGCTAAAGAACATCCAGCTTTTAAACTAGGAAGGTACACATGTTTATCAGGAGACATGATTTTGGCAGTTTCTGCCATAAAGTGCACACCACACATTATGATATTGTCTTCTTTTACTTTTGAAGCTTCTACAGCTAAAGCCAAAGAATCTCCCACAATATCTGCCACACCATAAAAAATCTGAGGCGTTTGATAGTTGTGAGCCAATATAACTGAATTGGTTTCTTTTTTTAGTTTGTTAATTTCGTAAATGTAAGGCGCAAGAAAAGGCCATTCAATATCCGGTATTGAGTCTTTAATCTTATTATAAATAGAAGAAGTTTCATGTTTCACCTCATCTGTAAAAGTAAGTTGTTGTGTGCTCATAAAAAAATAATTAATAGCAGAATAACTATAATTGGTACTGTATTATTGTCACGTTTATATCTATTAATGTTTAAAAATCATTACTTTGCGGCCATGCTGGAATTGGTAGACAGGTACGGTTGAGGGCCGTATGAGCTTTGCTTGTGAGAGTTCAAGTCTCTCTGGCCGCACCAAAGAAGGCTCTTAAATAGATAGGCTAAAAAAGCAGATTTTATTCAATCTATGAAAAAATAAGATAGAACTAATCCATGAGTAACAAGCTTTATACAGATCCAACCTATCAACGCTTTAAAAAGTATAAAAAAAAATATTCTTTAGGGATTAATTTTGACCTAAAACTAAAAGAAAGCAATTCGGAAGTATATTTAAAAGACAAGGTTAATTGGGAGCGAGCTAGAACAGAATTTAAATTGTCAAAAAAACAAATGTTAGAGCTAATAGATAAGGGAGAGGTCTCTCATACTTGGCAAGATAGCATCAACAAAGACAGGTCATACAAGGGAACAGTTACTTTTAAAGACAGGGAGCCCAAACAAGAAAAATAATTTACTTTTTATTGTAAATTGATAATCGTATATTCTAAATCATGTTATCCAAATCCCATCTATCTAAGCTACAACCATCCTCAACTTTGCTTATTAATGAGCAATGCAAAGCAATAGAAAAATCTGGTCGAGAAGTTTTTAAATTTGGTTTTGGCCAATCTCCATTTCCTATTCCCCAAAATATTGTTGATGAGTTAAAGGCACATGCTTTTGAAAAGGATTATTTACCGGTAAATGGTCTTCTATCTTTAAGAAAATCTATTCACAAAACTTTATTACAAAAAAAATTAAATCATTTTTCTGTCGATAATGTTTTTGTAGGACCCGGTACTAAGCAGTTAATGTTTTTGTTGCAATTAGCTTTTGACGGAGACATAATTTTACCTGCACCTAGTTGGGTTTCTTATGAGCCACAGTCTGTTATTTCCAACAACAAGGCTCACTGGATACAAACAAAAATAGAAAATAATTGGCACGTAACATCTGAAGAAATTACGGAAGTATTAAAACAATCTACTGCTAAAAATAAAATTATAATTTTAAATACTCCTAACAATCCCTCAGGAACTAATGCCAATAATTTAAAAGAACTTGCTGAAATTTTTAAAAAAAATAATATTATTGTTTTATCAGATGAGATTTATTCAGATTTAAATTTTTCTGAAAATTATGAATCTATTGCAAAATATTATCCTGAAAAGACGATTATCAGTAATGGTCTTAGCAAGTGGTGTGGAGCGGGTGGTTGGAGGTTAGGTTTTTTTGCTATTCCCGATTCTTTAAAAGAATTAAATGATAAAATGCAAGTTCTTGCTAGTGAAGCTTATAGTTCGGCCTCTGCACCAATTCAATATGCTGCAATTGCTGCTTATGAATCTGATCAAACTAAATTTTTAAATCATTCTAAAAAAATCCTAAATCTCATTGGGGAGCATTGTTATAAAAAATTAAAGACTAACAATATTGAAGTGTTAAAACCTGAAGGAGGTTTTTACATCATGCCAGATTTTAGCACCTTACTAGCAAATAAATTTAAATCCTCCGCAGATTTTTGCAAAGTTCTTTTAGATGAAACAGGAGTTGCTTTATTGCCTGGGTCTGATTTTGGCTTTGATTCAAAAAAATTAATTTTTAGACTAAGTTTCGTTGATTTTGATGGAGAAAAATTTCTTAATTACTCCTATTTGAAAGATGAGTTAAGCGAGGAAGACTTGAGTATTTACGCCCCTAAAATAGTCAAAGGTATTAACAAAATCATTGATTGGGCTAACAAATAAAGACCTTGAGTCTCTTTTTTTTACACTATACGCTAATCTCTAATAATAAAATTAAATACAATATTGTATTTAATTAAACTTTAAATAGGGGACATTATGAAAAAACTAATATCTTCTGTAGTAGGAGCTTTAAGCATTTTTGCTTTAAGTTTATCACTGATGGCTACGGCAAAGTCAGCTGAATTTTTTACTATAGGAACAGGCGGACCAACTGGAGTTTATTTCCAAACTGGTAACGCTATTTGTAAAATGTTGCATAAATCTGCAATCAGTAAAGAGCATGGAAGAAAAAAAGGTGGTGACAAAGCTTACAGATGTACAGCGCCTTCTACTGGTGGTTCGAATTACAATATTGGACAAATTAAAGAAGGTGAATTTCAATTTGGTGTAGCTCAGTCTGACTGGCAATACCATGCTGTAAATGGATCTAGCAAATGGGAAGGAAAAAAATACGGAAAATTAAGAGCTGTATTCTCTGTACACAACGAGCCTTTTCAAATTTGGGCTAGCAAAAAATCTAAAGTTAAAAACTTTAAAGGCCTTAAAGGAAAAGTAGTTAACATTGGTAACCCAGGTTCTGGACAAAGAGGAACTATGGAAGAGCTAATGAAAGCTATGGGAGTTAACAATAGTTACTTCAAAACAACTACAGAGCTTACATCATCTGAGCAAGTAAAAGCTTTATGTGATGGTAAAATTGATGCATTCGGTTATTCAGTTGGATTTCCTAATGGAGCAATGGAACAAGCTGCTACTTGTGCTGCAAAAGCAAGCCCAATTAATTTAACTGGATCGCAAGTGAAAAAGTTAATTAGTGGAGCTGATTACTATGCACAAGCTGTAATTCCAAAAGGTACTTACTCCAACCAGAAAAAAGACGCGACTACTTTTGGTGTAAAAGCTACAGTAGTAACAAGTGCGGATGTTTCTGATGAGCTAGTATATTTGGTGACAAAAGCTGTTTTTGAAAACTTTGATGATTTCAAAAAACAACATCCTGCATTCTCTTTTTTAAGTAAAAAAGATATGATCAAAGATGGTTTGTCTGCACCTTTACATCCTGGTGCGATTAAATATTACAAAGAAGCTGGGTTAATGTAATCTAGTTTTTAAACTAAATCAAAAAAGGCCCACTTTTTAGTTGGGCCTTTTTTTTATAGCTTAATAATTTCAAAATGGTTTTAAATATAAAAAAAAATGTAGAAAGTAAGATCCAGGAAGATTTATCTCCTACAAGAAATTTGACTGGAATACATTTGAAAATTGTAAGTGCACTTGCAATTATTTGGTCTTTATTTCAGCTTTGGTATGCATCTCCGTTTCCATTCATGTTCGATTTTGGAATGTTTAAAGGTCTACCAGCAAGAGCCATACATTTGGGATTTGCCCTAACTTTAACATTCTTAATCTATCCTCTTTCTAGAGGTAAAAAAATTTCTTTCTTTGATATTGCAATTAGTATTACAGCAGCTTTTTGCTGTTTATATATTTATTTTTTTTATGACCAATTAATTGCAAGAGGTGGAGTTCTTTTAAAAGTCGATATTGTAAGTTTTTCTATTCCATTGGAAATTATTATTGGCAGCACTGGAATTCTTATTTTGCTAGAAGCTACAAGAAGAGCCATCGGTACTCCTCTGGTTATTATTGCAGTATGTTTTTTATTATTTTCTTACTTTGGTAGATACGCACCAGAGATTATTTCTCATGGAGGGCTATCTCTTAAGCGCCTTGTTGGTTTTCAATGGTTTGATCAAGAAGCTATTTTTGGAATTCCTATCGGTGTTTCTGTCGATTTTATTTTTCTTTTTGTTTTGTTTGGTGCTCTTTTGGAAACAGCTGGAGGAGGAAAATACTTTTTAGATTTGGCATTTTCAATGGTGGGAAGAATGAGAGGAGGGCCTGCAAAAGCTGCTATTCTTGGTTCTGGATTAACTGGACTAATTTCAGGCTCTTCAATTGCAAATACAGTAACTACGGGAACTTTTACTATTCCTATTATGAAAAAATCTGGCTTTTCCAAAGAAAAAGCCGGAGCGATTGAGGTTTCTGCGTCAGTCAACGGTCAAATAATGCCTCCCGTTATGGGTGCTGCTGCTTTTGTAATGGCTAGCTTTATAGGAGTGACTTACTTTGAAATTGTGAAGCATGCATTTCTTCCAGCAATTATTTCATACTTAGCTTTATTTTACATTTCTCATTTAGAGGCATTGAAAATGAACTTAAAAGGAATGGAAGAAAGTGAAATTCCAAATTTGAAAAAAACTTTTTTAGATGGTTTGCATTTTTTAATTCCTATTTTTGTTTTAATTTATATGTTGGTTTTTTTACGTTACACAGCGTCATATTCAATTTTTTTTGCAACTATCACCTTGATACTTGTGAATTTAGTTCAAAAGCTTTTTAAAGAATCTGATTATTTATTTGCTTTAAAATCCTGGTTTAATCAAACAGTAATTGGCTTTGAAAAAGGTGCTTTAAATATGGTTGGAGTGGGTATTGCCATTGCAACAGCCGGAATAATTGTTGGAGCAGTTGGTTCTACAGGCTTAAGTACTAATCTAATTATCGTCATAGAATCTATTGCCAAAGACAACATCGTGATCTTATTATTTTTAACTATAATCTTATGTTTATTGTTAGGCATGGGTCTACCAACTACTGCTAATTATGTAGTGGTTGCTTCATTGATGGCTGCGGTGCTAGTTGAGGTAGGGGCGGCTTCAGGATTTATTTTCCCATTAATTGCTGTTCATTTGTTTGTGTTTTATTTTGGTTTAATGGCGGATGTTACCCCTCCTGTTGGACTTGCCTCTTATGCTGCAGCAGCTATTTCGGGAGGAGATCCTTTGAGGACAGGAATGCAAGCATTTTGGTATAGCTTGAGAACTGCGATTCTCCCAATTGTTTTTTTGTTTAATCACGAGCTATTACTAATAGGTATTGAAAATATTTGGCATGGTTTATTAGTGATTGTAACTTCCTTGATTGGAATTTTAATTTTTACCTCAGCTACACAGGGCTGGTTTTTTAACAAACTTAGATGGTATGAAATTATTATCTTTTTGTTTATTTCTATTTCCTTTCTTGCGCCGGAGTTTATCTTAAATAGAGTATATCCAAAGTATAACTATTTTGACGTCTATCAGGCTCAAACAATTCAGTTAGATTTTGACAAAGAGGTAAGATTTAAAGTTACTAGAAATAGTGACTACGGTGAACGTTACAAGCTATTCTTAATTAAAGAAAACAGTTTTGAAAAGAAATATACCCTTCAAGATTTTGGATTAAATGTTGTAACAGACAAAAACAAATTAGTTATTGTAGATACAATTCAGTGGAATGGTCTCGCCAAGAAAGCTGGATTTCAGCAGGGAGATATTATTAGCGAATTCAAGATAGAGAATACCAATAGGCCTGACAAAGACTGGATTTATCCATTTGCATTAATTCTTCTGGGATTATTTGGTTTTTCTAATTACAAAAGAGAGAAAAATTAAGCTAAATTTTTTTTTGCAATTGATATAAGAGTGTCAATTAAGTTAGAAAGACCACTTTGTCGTTGAGCTGTAAGCAACTCTAAAATTCCAAGATTTTTAAAATCATCTTTACTTAGTTTTGAAATCTCTGCGATTTGCTCATTGTTTAGTAGGTCAATAACAAGTTTTGCGGTACCTTTCGTAATGAATGCATCGGCATCAAATCTATAGAGCATTGTATCGTTAGGTTGCTTCGAGCCAACAACCCAAAGATTAGAAGCACATCCAGCAATTTTATTATCATGGATTTTGTATTGATTGTCTAATTCAGCGGCCTCGTTTGCTATATCAATTAAGTATTGCAAACGATCCGTTCCTTCTAGAACAGAAATTTCCACGCCTTTAGCTTTAATTTTTTCAATAATCATTTGTAATAGTCGTAGTTAATATCGCATCAATGGGTAAAACAATACAGTTTTTACGATTTCTATTGTTAATATTTAAAAGCGACTCGAAACCTATAATCTCGAAAGTTTGTTTCGTATCAATCTGGTTAAAAAAATTCACAATTTGTATTTTAAACAAGCCTAAGCTGTCCCAATTGAGCTTATTTATATTCTTGGAAAGTAACGAGGCCGATGCTTGGCAATAGATGCATACTTCACCCTCATACCTAAAATTACTTATTTGCTTATTCTTTAGATTGAATTCTATTTTAATCTCATCGCCGCAATTTTTATTTTTTAATATATTTTTAAATTGAGTATTTCCTTTCAAACCAAAAGATTTTGTGTTGGCAGCAAGTTTAATTAACTCCTCCATAAATAAATATTACTTTAGATAAAGGTTTATGTTTGAAATAAATACTTCTTTAGTAAGATAATAAAATTGAGCTATGTTTATAATTAATTGTTCCTTTGCTAAATAATATGTCTGAAATTGAGGTATATTAGTAATAATAAAAATTTGGAAGTAATCGAGGGCTATAATTGATAAACCAAAAAGAATTACGAAAAGAAATAATACTCGAGAAAATAAGAAATTTTTAGAGTTTGATTTGTTTCCATGTATCCATTTTAAATTACAAATACCACATTGAACTTCTCTATTGCCAGTTCCAAGTTCTGATTTTTTTACATCAAACTGATATTTACCACACTTACAATTTATGATCATTTGTTAGCCCCTGGCGGCATCATAGTAATGATTTTGATTTTAGAGTTATGCAATTTGTTTAAAAATAATGATTTTGTATTAGTAGGTTTGTATTTAATTATTCTTGTTAATAAAAGAGTTTTTTCAAAAGATGTTTCTTTCTTTTTCTTAATAATATTATTTTTTTTGACTTTTGTATTTTTTCTTAGTTCAGTTTTGGAAACTACACTCTTAATTGCAGTTTTTTCTTTTGGTTGATTATTTATCTCAACAGCAGTTTCATTGTTTTGAATACTATCTATAGCTTTTAAAATCTTTTCTGTGGTTAGTGCCTTTACTTTTTGATTATTTGAAACAGGATTGATACTATGAACAGCATCTAAAATTTCATTTATTGAAAATTTTTTATTCATTAAATTTTTTATATCATATTTTTAAAATAAATATAATTTTAGAATACAACTTATAAACAGATATTTAGGCATGAGAAACTTTCTTTTATTTTTATCCACCTTAACCTGTTGGGCACCTACCTGGTATCTTATAAAATTTCAGTTTGGAATTGTTGATCCTATTGTGTCTGTATTTTATCGTTTTTTTTTAGCTGGTTTAATTCTGTTTGTTATTTTACTTATCGCCAAAAAAAATATGATCTTTAGAATAAGAGACCATGTTCGTTTTGTAGCTCTTGGAGTAGCATTGTTTTCTTTAAACTATATATTTTTTTATTCTGCCAATACTTATTTAATAAGTGGAATAGTTACTGTAGCTTTCTCTTCAATTTTGATTATGAATATTTTGGGTGAGAGAATCTATTTTGGAGTTATTTCATCAAAGAAAACTTGGTTAGCTGCTGGGCTTGGAATTTTAGGAATCTTTATTATTTTTCAAAAAGAGATTCTGGCTTTTGAATCTAATAACAATATGCACCTAGGAATTGCTTTTTCTTTTATAGCAACTTTTTGGGCTTCTACTGGCAACCTACTGCATCAGAGTAATTTTAAAAACAAGATCCCTTTTTCCCCATCCTTGTCTTATGGAATGATTTATGGCTCTTTGTTTTCGCTTATGATCGCAAAATATCGTGGAGCTGAATTGCTTTTTGACTTTTCTGCTTCGTATGTTTTTTCTTTTTTATACTTGGTGATATTTGGATCCATTATTGCTTTTTATTTATATTTAAACTTATTAGAACGGATCGGCTCGGCGAGAGCGGGCTATATAGGGGTAGTTATGCCAATAGTGGCCCTTTCTATCTCAACATTTTTTGAAGGTTTGCAGTGGACTGAAAACTTAATCTATGGACTTCCTATTTTGATTGTTGGATGCGTGTTGATTCTTGATCAAAAATCCAAATTAGAACTATAGAAGAGACGTCTTTTTTATTGTCATCAATTCATTAATTATGTAGAAACTTTCCACCACGCCCCCTTAGCTCATTTGGTAGAGCAATTGATTTGTAATCAATAGGTGATCTGTTCGAATCAGATAGGGGGCACCACCCACTTATCAAATTATTAAATAAACAAAAAAAAATTTAAAAGCGTTGAAATTCTCCGAGAAAAAACTAGGGATATTTTAAAGGAAATTAATTATCTAAACTAAAAACATACAGTGTAGATGATTTTTTTTTGGAATTATGATATTTGAGTCCAGTCGATAAAAATCCAACATATTGCTTGTTGTTATAATTGTAGATTATAGGAGGAGAAGATCCAGGAGCTGTCATTTTATATTTCCATAATTCTTTTCCATTGTCCGAATTAAATATTGCTGCGTATGAATCTAGAGTTCCATTTGCAAAAATTAGACCAGCAGAGGTCAAGGCTATGCCACCATTATGATTAGTTCCAATATTTTTAAATTCACCACTGCTGTCTTTAGCGTAACCAAACGGAATTCTATATAATATTTTTCCGGTTAGAACATTCAAGGCTACAATCTCTCCCCAAGGAGGTTTGTTTACAGGAAAATCGTCTTTTGGATCTAGAAGTTTTACCCAGTATTCATTGATATCAATAAGTTTTTTATTTATTAATTTCTTATCCCAGTATTTAAATAAATTATTAATTTCATTATATTGTTTTTTATTTAAAACCATTTTTTGATGCTTTGACTTAAAATCACCATAGTTTAATAGTTTCTTTTTCATGCTTGGAAATACAGATAGGCCCACTAAAGAAGGTAGGTAACTAATTTCTTTTTCAAGAAAAACATCTTGTTGACCATTTCTGTTACTTCCATGACAGCTAGCACATTTTTTTTGATACAAAGCGTAACTTGCATAATGTTTATTATTTTCTTGGGTAAAAAAGTCTTTACTTTCTAGGGACCTTGGAAACATTCTTAATTTATACGGAATGTGATTCGTTGGGATAAATAAGGTATTTTTAAAGGGGTCTAATACGGATCCATGCCACTGGCTTCCTCCATGGACTCCATATGTAATTGTAGGCTTGTCTAGGCCAGGTGGTACAAACCACCCATACTTAGTATTTAGTATATTATTTGCAACAAATTTTCTTTTTTTAAGAACCGATTCTCTTAAGTCGCTGAGCTTAAATTCTATTTCTGAAAAATTTTCCGGTATAGTATTTTTAATTTGAAGTTTAGAAGTAACCTCTCCATGTACTGTAGATTTAGGGGCTTCTTTGTATTTAATATCAAATAAAGTTTTTCCAGTATTTCTTTCGAAGATAAACGTATTACCTATCTTTGTAGTCACGATTACCACCTCTAATAATTTAGAGTTTATTTTTAAATTTGCTAATATAGGAGGAGATGCCAAGTCAAAATCCCAAAGATCGTGACTTACTTCTTGAAATGACCACGTTATTTTTTGTTTTTGTATGTCGAAAGCAATTAATGAATTTGAATTTTTATTTTCTCCTAATCTATTAGCTCCATAAAGACTAGGTTTTGGATTCCCTGTTACCAAATAATACATTCCTGTGGCTGAATCTAATGCTGCACCACTCCATGGAGAACCGTGAAAGTTTTCTTTTTCAGGATGAATTCTATGACTAAATACCTTCTTCCCAGAAATAAAATTGTATGCAGAAATATTTTTATCGATAACATCAGAAACTATAATCAGATTATTGTAAACAACTGGGGCTATAATTACTTTTTGAGTAAAAATAGATCCATTGCTACCAAATTCTTTTATTATTTTTCCATTCTTGCTATTAATTTTAAACAATCTTTTTCCGGAAGAAATTAATATATAGCTATTTTTTTTTAACTCGTCCTGAATCCACAAAAAACCTCTCCTAGAAGGTGGGTGAAAAAATTTTTTTTTCCACAAAAGTTCTCCCGTGTCCGCTTTTAGGGCGTTGAAACTCCAATCAGAAGAAATAAAATACAGCATTCCATCAGCATAGACTGGATTTGCCTGAATATTTTGTTTCCAGTGTTCTTCAATTTTATCTTGATTTACAGAGCTGTATTTCCATTTTAATTTAATTTTATTTATATTATTTTTATTTATGATTTTGGTGTCATAAAATTTATTATTATAATTGTTGGCATGCGATCTACTCCATGACTTGTAGTCAATATCCTGATTATCACTTAAATCTTTAAAGTCATTTTTTGAAATTATTTTTATTTTTTCTTGTTTATATTTTTTAATCTTAGAAACTTTAGGAGTCTCACTAAAGTCAAAATTTAAATTTTTATTTTTATTATTTTCATTAGCATAATTTTGATTATCTATTTTCAAAATTTTATTAACTTGTCTTATTCTATATTTAATTCTACGCTCAGTATCTTTTTTTGAAAAACAGTCATAAAAAACAGAAACTCCTAAATCCTTAAAGGAATACAGAATAGGTTTTTTAAAACATTGATGTGGAAATGCTACTAGATAAATTAATAAAATTATTAAAAAAAAAGTTAAGAAAGTGCAAATTTTTATTATTTTACTCATGTATTTAGATACGTCATTTTATTGAAAATAAATAGAACATTTATAGTCACAGATTCTCTGTTGATATAAACTCAAAGGGTGCCAATTTTTGATTTATTACTTTTTAGCAACAATAAAAAACATGGTTCAGAAGTTATGCTAAGAGGATCAGGAGTACCTTGGAACTTAAGAAAATTCAATCCTTATGAATATTACAACGAATTTGATTTTAAAATTTCAGTAGGAAAAAATAGTGATTGTTACGATAGGTATCTTTGCCGAATAAAAGAAATGAAAGAAAGTATAAAGAAAATTGAGCATGAATTACCTAGCATTTGATCGTGCATCACTTTAAATTCAGGGTCAGTGGTTCGTGTTTAATAGAGAACACCATGCTTACTATATTAATTAAAGATATACACTTTTAACCATAATATATATTTTATAAAAATTAAAAATAATGAAAAAAACCCTTTATATAATTGCTGCAATATTTTTTTTTACTTGGGGGGTGTTTACAATGGTCTATAAAATTTTTCCCTACAGTATTATCAAGTTAGCAAAAAAAGAAACCTACGATAAAATTTACAAACCAATAAAATATTTCGATGGAGTTACTAGACTGGCATCACGTAACTTTAGCTATTATTATAACAAATACCCCAACTATCTTGCAGTAAAACCCAATATAACTTTGTATAGTAGAAAAACAAATATTTGGCTTGATAGATTCTACTACAATCATGAAAATGACGAGAAGCTTTTAAATTTTTATATAGTCAAAAATTCCAAGCATGCAAAAAAAACAATTCATATTAATTTTACTAATGATGTGGAAATTTATAGAGCAATTTGCAAAATAAATGACAATACAAATTACAAAAATTGGGAAATAGCCGAATTTACAGTTGCAATTATTAGTGGAAGCTGTGTACATAAAAAAGTTGTAAAGAAAAAATACAAAAAAGGTAAGGTAATTCTCAAACCAGGTGGTCCAGTAAGTTCCGATCCAATCTTTATACTGGGTGATATAGATATTAACAAAATTAAAATAAATTAATCTAATAAAAATTACTATTAAGTAATGAATTTATGTATTTTGAATTTTTTGATAGTCTGGTAACACCAGACAGTTCACTTCTTACATAAGCATCTAAATTACGAGGGTATTTAATTTCTAAAACAATATCATTTACATATAAAAAAAAATCTTCAATATAATTTATTAATTTCTTGTATTTTATACCAAAATCTAATGTTGCACGAATTTGACCGTTTGATGAAATTAAATATATTCTTTTATAACTAGTAACAGATACTGGATATAAATTTTTATGATTAATCAAAAGATTAATATTTTCACTTAAAATAGACAAGTTTTTTTCGTTGAATTTTTTTTCGTTGAATTTTTTAAGCGGGTAATATTTTTTATACCCATAAAAATTTTTTTTAATTTTACGCTCTAAAATTGGATTTTTTAACGAATCTACACTTTCTCCATACCATCTAACCCTAAATTTTTCTCTATCAGGATTGCCAGCAAGGTTGTCTACAGCAGATGCAAATGACAAATTGTCATAATAAATACTATTAACAAATCTTTCTTCAAACTGCTCTTTAAAAAAAAGACTAGAATTAATCAAACTTGATAAAAGTGTGATTTTATCTGTATTGTTAAATACCCATTTTCTTTCAAATCTTAAATTATTAATCATTGGCTGAAATTAATTATTATATATTTTTTTATATATGTTTTTTGTAATTTTATTCTGAGCAATATTGTCAATTACAATTTCAGAATACTTATCTTTATAGTAAAGAGTTTTGTAACTGCTGTTAATCACATTATTTAATTTTAGGATCGGAGCATCGTACTCATTTTTTTTTTTATAGGATGAAAATGGTATTAAAACATCTTTGTTTTTAATATTTTTTGCAGAAACTATAGAGCCATCCTTACTAACTATACCTAAAAATGATTTAAAAATATTTAAGTTTTTAAGGTTTACTTTTGAATTTTCCCCCACAGAGACCGCTTTATCAGTAATATTCTCAAAATCAACATTAGAAACATTTATAGAACTTTCGGAAAAATCTAAAGCATCGTTAGAAATATTTTTAAAAATCAGATTATTGATATTGCCATATCCGTTATCAATATCTATGCCATCAAAAGCAATATTTGTAAAAATACCATTCTTTATTAAAAAATTTGAAGATATTATGTTAATGGCATCTTCAGATGAAATTTCACTAAATTCAAAGTTCTGTAAATTTATTGGAGATTTGTAAATATTAATAGCTCCGTAAATAACGAATCTATCTAAGAACAAATTGTCAACACTTCCGCCTAAATTTTGAAAAAATACATTCTTAAAAATATTTTTTTTTTTAGTATTTGTTATAAAAATTCCACCACCCTTATTATTCGTCTCGCCTCTTATTTCAATAGGATTATTTACCAATGGATCACCACCATCCGCATTGAAAGCAGATCCTGATGTGATAATTGAATTATTTATTAATATTATTTTTTGCTCAGGCTCAATCTTTACAATATACCCACTAGGAATTATTATATTTTTATCAATAATAGTCTTATTTTTTTTTAATTTTAACAACTTGCCCTCTATATAAAAATATTCTACAAAATTAGCAAAATTACTTCCCAACTCAGTCTTCAGGTTGGGATTTAAAATTTCCACATACTTTTTAAATTCTGTTTTATACACCTCATCAAACAAAAGAACACTTGTGCATTTTAAGTCTTTTCTTTCTGTGAAAATTACAGATTGATTTTTCTGAATAATTTTTTTATTTATGTCAAAAACAAAATTTTTATTGGATAGGGTGGTTTTACAAAAAATTTTTTTTATTACTAAATTATTATTTGTAAAAAAAATATTACTCTCAGTGTCTTCATTCCTCCAAATCATAATATCAATACGATTATCTACCTGATTGATACTAATGTTTGATGGGACACTGGACGTCATAAATTTTAAACTTTTAGACCTTTCATATAAGCTTTTTTTATTAAAATAATAAATACCTGGCCCCCAAAAATTTATATGATCTACATAGAAGTAGTCGCCATAAATTTTAGAAGTAATGTTAAAAATTTTTTTTTCTCTTTGTTTAAAAAAATTTTTTAAAAAAATGTCAGATGTTATTTTTTTTATGTTTTCTTTGTATTTGTTAAAAAAAATATTATTTAATTTCCCGTTATTAGTAAAAAATAATTTATAAAGTAGCAAGTCTTTGCAATATTTGTTTATTTCTTTTTCAAATTTGCATTTTAGTGCAACTTGGAAAGACGGTGCACTATTCCTATAGGCGCCATGTTTTTCCCATTTGAGAATTTTGCTATTATAATCTGGGACAATCCTATGACCATCAAAAGATATTGGTTCAAACCTGGAGCTTAATGGATTATAATAAAACTTTACACTTTTTGAATGTAGCCCATGAGCATAAAAGTTTATATCTGCAGCGGCTAAAAACCAAGCCCACTTGTCTTGATCAAATATTCTATCCGATTCTAATTTATTATTAAAAAAATTGTGAAGTAAGCTTAGCGCGCTATTAGTTAATTTAATATTTTCTTCTGATTTCCAATATTTTTTATTGTATACTTCAAATAATAAAATTTGGCTGTCTGCGTTCCTGCCCATATTCCATTCTTCATTCAATGAAAAAATAGGACCATTTCTTCTTTTATTTCTTTCTATCAGAATTTTGTCAAATCCTTCCTCCAAAACATACAAGCCTTTGCTCTCACCATTAATTTTTAATTTAACAAATTCATACTTTAAACCTATTACACCAAACTCTTTCATTAATTCATGATATATCCATTCATGAATATAGTTTCTCATTCTAGGCTTCATTAGAGAAAATTTGTTAACACCAAAGATTGTTTTATTTTTTTTTATTTCTATTTTAAAGGAAGATTTGCTAATATCCGAAAAGTGTGTGGGCCTATCACCTTTTAATCTTAAGTCTACTTTGTAATTTTTGTTATCAAAATTTATTAAAGCAGGTATTTTTGTAAAATTATAAGAACTTCCACTTCCCTTATCGAGCGCAAGTGCTCTATCTTTTTTTAAAATTATTTGTTTTTCATAATCAATATTTATATTAATTTCAGGAATTTTTACAAAAAGACCATAGAATGAATAAACAATTATTTGGGGAGTTTTAAGATAATTTATATACGAATTGATGTGTAGCTTATCTAAAAATCTTTCTTTATAAAATTTAAAATATCCACCATTAAATATGATAAATGACAATATTAAAAATAATGCAAAAGTAAAACAAAAGTAATATTTAAAGAATTTGCCAATTAAATTAATTTTATAATAAATGACTTTTTTATTTTTTTTTTTGGAAATAATCATATCTTTCTTAAAAAAAATTAATTTGCAATGACATCGCTTTGCGCTACAACAACTTTAATATTTTTTCTTTGAATAGAGTTAATTAAACTATTTAATGTATGGAAATTTTTTAAATGAACTTGAAAATTCACTGTTGTATTAGAGTCTGATTTAACTAGTGATATCAATTTAACAAATTCAGTTTTTTTCAAAAGTAATTTTTTTAAATTCTCTATCACTTCCTCATTTGTACTGAAATTATAAATTATTGATAAGCTCAATTTATCTAAATTTTTAATTTTTATCTTTGAATTTATTTTTGATACTAAAAAAATTAAGCTCAAAATTATAGCGATACCAATGGTCACTATAAAAAATTGTCCAGCACCACATCCAAGCCCAATTGATATTATTAAAAATAAATAAACCAATTCCTCCGGTTCCTTTATTGCAGCTCTGAATCGCACAATAGATAGCGCACCAACCAAACCCAATGAAAGCGCTAATGAAGATTTAACAATTGTAATAATGATTGTGGTAGTCGCTCCTAAAATTAAAAAATTCTTTGAAAATTCCCTTTTATTGGACAGTGTTGTTGAAAACTTAATATAAAATTGCTGTACTAAAAAACTTAATAATATTGATAAAAAAATACCTGTTATGTATAAATTTAAGCTTACGTTAAGATTTTCTGAACTAAGTAATTTTAAACTTTCCATATCCATAAGAAAATTATTATATAATAAAAGACCACATTATAATATGCAAAAAAAGTATACTAATAATATTACAAATACTTTAATGCAAAAGAGATATGTTCAATTTTAGGCCTTCTTAGTACAAAAGAAGTATGATTGCAAAAGCGATTGCGGGTGCACTTTAAAGTAGCATCTAATCTTAACCAGGAGCCAGTATTCACCTTCGCTCGTCACACCAATGTCGGATACTTGCACCACCAGATAGACGCAAAATAGATTTCATTTTGAAGTCAGGAAGCTACGTTTTATTTAGAAGTTTTATTTTAGTTTTATAATTAATTTTGTTTATTAACTAAGGTAGTATAACTATTTTAAGCGATTGACAATTGACCTTGTAGGTTCGCTGTAGGTACTAGCTTGTGAACTTGTTTGACGGGACTCTAGAATTTTTTAGTATCGATGCTGAAGTGAGATCAAAAAGGTATAGTAGTTGATTTGTAATTGATAGGTGATCTATTCGAATTAGATGGGGGTAGCATTTTCTTTAGATATTTAAATTAAAAAATCAAAACAAATAAATAGTTTTTAATAAGTTATTTGCTATTTTGCTAAAAATAAACCACTCTTATTTAAAAGATAATTTATGAATAAAATTTTAATATTAGGTTTTGGCGTAGCTAGCACCGCTTACATATCGCTTTTAGATCATAATAAAAAAAAAGTATCAGTATTAGGTGCTCCATTCGATTTAAAAAATATTTCTAGTTTAAATAAGTTTAAAATAAAAAAAGATAAAAAATCTGGATTGATATTTTCAAATAATATTAAATTTTTTAATAAGGTTGAAGAGGTTGCCAAATCTAAATATTCTTTAATTATTATTGGTGTGAATTCAAATGGAATATTGTGGGCCTCTAAGCAACTAGAGTTATTAAAACCAAATTGTCCTATCTTAATTTTAACTAAGGGTTTGTTCAAATCTAAAAATAAAATTTATAAACTTTCAGATTTTTTTAAGTCTAAAAATAAACTAACTAAAGTAGTTTATGCAGCTGGTCCATGTCTTGCCGGTGAGCTTGTAAACAAAACACACACAAGAACAGTCTTAGCTAGCAATTCAATTACCAATGCAAAATATGTTAAAAAAATATTACAAAACGACTATTACCATCCAGATATTACAGCAGACATAGCTGGCGCAGAAATTTGCTCTGCGACCAAAAATATTTATGCAACCATTATAGGCTCTTCTGTTGGGCAGTCGAATAAATATTTGTCTAAAAAAGATAAGGAAAAAAATTATTTTAATGCTGCTTCTGCATTATTTGAACAGTCTATTCGCGAAATGAATATTATAGTTAAAAAATTTAAGGGACAAACGTCAACTGTATTAGGTCCTGCTGGAACTGGTGATCTTTACGTGAGTGCTTTAGGAGGAAGAAATAGCAAAATGGGTTCTTTTTTAGGTAGTGGTTTTTTGTATAAAAACATCATTAAATCACAAATGAAAAATATTACAGTGGAAGGTGCTGAGCTGATGCTTGATGTTGGTTCCTTGTTACTAAAGAAAGTTGGGAAAAAGAATCTGCCTCTAGCATGCCTTTTGTTGAGCTCTCTAAAAAACAATAAAAAATTAAAGATAGATTGGAAAAAATTTTCAAATTAGTTAATTTTTGCGACATTTTGTGTAGATAATTAGATCAATCCCTTATTTATTAGAATATAATTTAGGTATATAGACAAGTCCTATGGAAACTGAGTTTTTAAGAGATTACGCAACAATTTTAATTTTTTTATTCATCTCGATTGGCCTCGGTTTTGGGTTTATTTTTGTTAATTTTTTATTTTCACCAAGCAACCCTGACACGGAAAAGCTATCAGCTTATGAGTGTGGTTTTGAGGCTTTCTCAGACTCTAGAATGAAATTTGATGTACGATTTTATCTAGTAGCAATCCTATTTATTATCTTTGACCTTGAAGTAGCTTTTTTATTTCCTTGGGCTGTAACTTTGGGACAATTAGGACCCTTAGGTTTTTGGAGTATGATGATATTTTTAACAGTTCTTACGATTGGTTTTATTTATGAGTGGAAAAAAGGAGCGTTAGATTGGGAATAGTACCTGCCGAAAAATTGAAAGACATTCCAAAAGAGTTCAGAGAAGTCGCTGAAGAATTTACGGAAAAAGGATTTGTTACCATTGGTAGCGATAGACTCATAAATTGGGCTAGAACTGGATCTTTGCACTGGATGACTTTTGGTCTTGCATGTTGTGCTGTTGAAATGATGCAAACCTCAATGCCGAGATATGATCTAGAACGTTTTGGAGCTGCTCCAAGAGCCTCTCCTCGTCAGTCAGATGTGATGATTGTTGCTGGAACTTTAACAAATAAAATGGCTCCTGCTTTAAGAAAAGTTTACGATCAAATGCCTGAACCTAGGTATGTAATTTCTATGGGTAGCTGTGCTAATGGCGGTGGTTATTATCACTATTCTTATTCGGTAGTAAGAGGTTGTGATAAAATTGTGCCCGTAGATATTTATGTTCCAGGTTGCCCACCTTCGGCGGAAGCATTGCTGTATGGTATTTTGCAACTTCAAAAAAAAATAAGAAGAGAAGGAAGTCTTCAACGCTAATGTCAGAAATTTATCAAAATTTAAAGAAATTAGTTTTAGAAAAAAAAGAACTAAAGCTTAAAGAAGTAGATTTGACTCATGACAATCTTATTTTAAACTGTGATGTAGATAACATTATTCATAATATTGATATTCTAAAGAGATCTCCTGAATTTAAATTTCGTCAGTTAATAGATATCTTAGGAGTAGATTATCCTCAACAAAGTAAAAGATTTGAAGTTATTTATTTGTTTTTAAGTCATGAAAATAATTTTAGAATTTCTTTAAAGATCAAGATTGGAGATGAAGAAATAGTCCCAACTCTTACAGACATTTTTCCATCAGCCAACTGGCAAGAGCGAGAAGTTTTTGACATGTATGGAGTTCGATTTGCTGATCATCCTGATCTCAGAAGAATTTTGACTGACTATGAATTTGAGGGCTATCCATTAAGAAAAGATTTTCCTCTAACTGGATATAAAGAGGTCAGATATAGCGCAGAACATCAAAAAGTTATTTACGAACCAGTTAAGCTGGCTCAAGATTACAGAGATTTTAATTTTGAGAGTCCTTGGGAAGGGTCTGAGTATATTAAAAAAGAACAAGACAAAGTGGAAGAAAAGAAATGAGCAAGCATACTAAAACAATGAATCTCAATTTTGGCCCACAGCATCCTGCAGCCCACGGTGTACTTCGTTTAATTCTTGAATTGGATGGAGAGGTTATTGAAAGAGCCGATCCTCATATTGGTTTATTACATAGGGGAACTGAAAAATTAATTGAACACAAAACATACACCCAAGCTATTCCATATTTTGACAGATTGGATTATGTGGCTCCCATGAATCAAGAGCATGCATTTGCCATGGCAGTGGAAAAGCTTTTGAAAATTGAAGTGCCTATTCGAGCTCAGTATATCAGAGTAGTTTTTTGTGAGATCGGAAGAATTTTAAGTCATATTTTAAACATTACAACACAAGCGTTAGATGTCGGCGCTTTAACACCTTCTTTGTGGGGTTTTGAAGAACGTGAAAAACTTATGGTATTTTATGAACGTGTGTCCGGCTCAAGATTGCATGCCAACTACTTTAGACCTGGTGGTGTTCATATAGATCTACCCACTGGTCTTGCAGACGATATTTATAAATTTTGCGAAACCTTTCCTGACGTAATTAATGATTTAGAAACTTTGCTTACTGACAATAGGATTTTTAAACAAAGAAATGTAGATATAGGAATTGTCTCTAAGCAAGAAGCTTTGGACCATGGTTTTTCAGGAGTTATGCTAAGAGGATCAGGAGTACCTTGGGACTTAAGAAAATCTAATCCTTATGAATGTTACAACGAATTTGATTTTAAAATTCCAGTAGGAAAAAATGGTGATTGTTACGATAGATATCTCTGCCGGATAGAAGAAATGAAAGAAAGTATTTCTATTATGAAGCAAGCTCTACAAAAAATGCCAGAGGGACCTGTAATGACAGCTAATACAAAGGTAGGACCTCCAAAACGTAAGGAAATGAAAATGAGTATGGAGGCACTAATCAATCACTTTAAACTATATACAGAAGGTTATCATGTACCTAAAGGAGAAGTGTACACTGCTGTTGAAGCTCCTAAAGGAGAGTTCGGTGTTTATTTAGTTTCTGATGGTTCCAACAAACCTTATCGTTGTAAAATTAAAGCACCTGGATTTACACACTTGCAAGCTATGAATTATATGATCAAAGGACACATGTTAGCTGATGTTCCGGCTGTATTAGGTTCTATGGACATTGTTTTTGGAGAGGTTGACCGATGAGTGGAAAGCACGTTGCTAAAGACCAGCCAAAATCATTTATTTTTTCTTCAGAAAATTTAAAAACAAAAGATGTAATATTAAAAAAATATCCAGAAGTTAGAAAAAAAAGTGCTGTAATGCCTTTATTAAATTTAGCTCAAAAGCAAAACGATGGATGGATATCATTAGCAGCCGTTCAATATATTGCTGACTTGTTAGAAGTTCCTTACATAAAAGTTTATGAGGTCGCTACGTTTTACACTATGTACAATCTTGCCCCTGTAGGAAAATATTTTGTCCAAGTGTGTACTACAACGCCTTGTGCAATAAGAGGCTCAGGAAAAATAGTAGAAGCTTGTAAAAAATATATTTCTAGTAACGAAGGACATCTAAGCGAAGATAAAAAAAGCTCATGGATTGAAGTGGAGTGTTTAGGCGCTTGTGTTAATGCACCCATGATACAAATTAACGAAGATTATTATGAGGATCTAGATGCCATTTCAGCAGAAAAAATTTTTAAAAGCTTTAAAGACGACAACTTGCCAAAATTAGGATCTCAAAAGGGAAGAAAAGGATCTGAACCGATTAAACAAAGATTAACTTTATTAAAAAATTAAATGCTAGAAGATAAAAATAGAATATTTAAAAATTTGTACGGAGATGAGAATTTTAGTCTTCCTGCCGCTGAAGTTAGGGGTGATTGGAAAGATACTAAAGAAATCATTTCTAAAGGAAAAGATTGGATTATAGAAGAGGTTAAAAAATCAGAATTACGCGGTAGAGGTGGCGCCGGATTTCCTACTGGAGTTAAATGGTCTTTTGCACCGAAAGAAGTCAAAAAAGGAAGATCTCATTATCTAGTAATTAATGCCGATGAATCAGAACCAGGAACATGTAAAGATAGAGACATATTAAGGTATGAGCCTCACAAATTAATCGAAGGATGTTTAATTACAGCCTACGCAGTAAGTGCAAATATTTGTTACGTCTATATTAGAGGTGAGTATGTAAATGAAGGTAAAGTTTTACAAGAAGCAATTAATGAGGCTTATGAAAAAGGTTATTTAGGAAAAAATGCTGCTGGAACTGGATGGGATCTAGATATTTTTATTCACTATGGAGCAGGAGCATATATTTGTGGCGAAGAAACAGCCTTACTAGAAAGTCTTGAAGGAAATAAAGGTCAACCAAGATTAAAACCTCCTTTTCCAGCGTTAATAGGTCTTTATGGATGTCCAACTATTGTTAACAATGTAGAAACTATTGCGGTAGTTCCTACTATCTTAAGAAGAGGAAGCGAATGGTTTGCATCTTTTGGAAGAGCAAAAAACAGAGGAACTAAAATTTTTTGTATTTCTGGAAATGTTAATAACCCATGCAATGTTGAAGAAGAAATGGGGATTCCTTTAAAAGTTTTAATAGAAAAACATGCGGGTGGAGTAACAGGTGGATGGGACAATCTACAAGCTGTAATTCCTGGAGGCTCATCTATGCCCCTGCTTCCAAAGAATATTTGTGAAACTATAATTATGGATTTTGATGCTTTGATCGAGGCGAAAAGTGGCTTAGGAACAGCAGGCATAGTAGTAATAGATAAGTCGCAAGATATTGTTAAGTGCATGGCTAGAATAGCAAGATTCTATAAACATGAAAGTTGTGGTCAATGCACTCCATGTAGAGAAGGTACGGGTTGGATGTGGAGAATGTTAGAGCGAATAGGTCGAGGGGAATCTAATATTTCTGAAATTGATATGCTTATGGATGTCACTAAGCAAATTGAAGGACATACGATTTGTGCTTTTGGTGAAGGTTCTTCATGGCCTGTCCAAGGTCTCTTAAGACATTTTAGAAAAGAAATGGAAGCAAAGTGTTCAGAACAATATCATTTAAGGAAAGACATAATCTAATGCCAAAAGTTAAAGTAGATGGAGTAGAGATTGAAGTTGAAAATGGAACTACCGTTTTGCAAGCTTGTGAAATTGCAGGCAAAGAAATACCAAGATTTTGTTATCATGAAAGACTTTCTATAGCTGGAAATTGTAGAATGTGCTTAGTGGAAATGGAGAGATCAGTAAAGCCTGTTGCTTCCTGTGCAATGCCAGCTGCAGAGGGACAAGTTATTTTTACAAATACAGAGATGGTAAAAAAAGCAAGAGAAGGCGTTATGGAATTTTTGCTTATTAACCATCCACTAGATTGCCCGATTTGTGATCAGGGTGGTGAGTGTGACCTTCAAGATCAATCAGTTAATTACGGTGGCCGAAGCTCTCGTTATGAATTGAACAAAAGATCTGTAAAAGAAAAATATATGGGACCGTTAATCAAAACCCAAATGAACAGATGTATACACTGCACAAGATGTATTCGTTTTGCAGAAGAAATTGCTGGCGTTCCTGATTTGGGTGCAATTAATCGTGGTGAAAACATGGAAATAACTACATTTCTTGAAAAAACCGTAGACAGTGAATTGTCAGCCAATGTGATCGACTTGTGTCCTGTCGGAGCACTTACTTCTAAGCCTTACGCTTTTGAAGCAAGACCATGGGAGTTAACCAAAACAGAAACTATAGATGTTATGGATGCAGTTGGATCTAATATTAGAGTTGATACAAAAGGATGGGATGTAAAAAGAATTTTACCTAGAATAAACGAAGATATCAACGAAGAGTGGATATCTGACAAAACTAGATATGCTTGTGACGGATTGTCTTCGAATAGAATAGATCAGCCTTACATTAAGAAGGAAGGTAAGTTATCTCCATGTTCTTGGGAGGAAGCTTTTTTAAAAATTAGTGAAGAGTTTAAAAAAACTGCAAATATAGGTGGCCTAGTAGGAGACTTGGTAGATTTAGAAACTATTTTTTCATTAAAAAATTTACTATCAAGTGTTAGTGGAAGTGAGTCGGTAGATTTTAGACAGAAAGATTTTTATATAGATCCATCCCATCCTTCTAACTATTTATTTAACACTCCCATTGCTGAAATTGATGATGCTGATTTATTTTTATTAGTTGGTGCAAATCCGAGATTAGAAGCAACGATGATAAATTCTAGGATTAGAAAAAACTTTGTTAACAAAAAAACAGAAGTTTTTTCAATCGGAAACCCTGGAGATCAAACGTATAAAATAAATTTATTAGGTGATAATTTGAATATTCTTAAAGATATAGAAGCTGAAACAAATTTATTTGCTGACAAAATAAAAAAATCAAAAAAGCCAATATTTATAATTGGTGAGAGTGTTTTGAACTCTAAGCAAGGAAAGTTTGTTTTGGAAACTTCAAAAAATATTTTGAAAAAATACAATGCTCTTTCAGGTCTTAATACACTTCATAGAAATGCATCTTCTGTAGGAGCTTTAATGCTGGGTGCCTACAATACCAACCAGGACGTTTTGAAAAATGAAATTTTATATTTGATCGGTGCAGATGAAATAGAAATTGATAGTAAAAATAAGTTTATTATTTACCAAGGCTCTCATGGCTCTAAAAACACAAAGATAGCAGATATTGTTTTGCCTGGAGCTGCTTATACGGAAAAAGATAGTTTATATGTTAATTTAGAAGGCAGAGTACAAGCTGCATACAAAGCCTCTTTCCCTCCTGGAGATGCAAAAGAAGATTGGAAAATTTTAAGAGCTTTATCGGATGTGCTTAAAAAACCACTAAAATTTAATACTATTGAACAGTTAAGGTCTAAAATATTTGAATCATTTTCTGTTTTGCCAGAGATTAATCAACTGCCAAAAGTAAAGACTGAAAATTTATCCATAGCATCTGTAGAAACGCTAGATTCCAAAGTAAACTTTACTAGTTTAGATTATTATCAAACCAATGAAATTGCCAGATCCTCTAAAACTATGATGGAGTGCAAAACTGCCAGAGAGCAATTAGCAAAAACAGGAACGGACAATTAGGGATGATGTCTGAATACTTAAATATTATACTTTTTGATAGCTTGAAGATATTGGCATTATTAATACCTGTTTTAATTGCTGTAGCTTTAATTGTTTGGGTAGATAGAAGAGTGTGGGGTCTTGTTCAGCTAAGAAAAGGTCCGAATGTAGTTGGTCCCTTTGGTTTGTTTCAAACTGTTGCTGACGCCTTAAAATATATTTTTAAAGAAATAATTATCCCAGCGGGTGCAAATAAAATTATTTTTATTTTAGCTCCAGTCGTTACTATGTCCTTAGCTTTATTAGCCTGGGCAGTAATTCCTTTTGGAGAAAATCTTTATGTAACTAACATTAATGTTGGAATTTTGTATTTATTTGCAGTTTCTTCTTTGGGAGTTTATGGAATTATTATGGCAGGATGGGCCTCCAATTCAAAATATCCTTTTCTTGGAGCATTAAGGTCAGCAGCTCAAATGGTATCGTATGAGGTTTCCATAGGATTGGTTATTATCACTGTTCTGTTGTGTGTTGGCTCTTTAAATCTAGTTGATATTGTTGTTGCTCAAAAAAATATATGGTTTGCCATTCCTTTGTTTCCTATGTTCGTTATTTTCTTTATTTCAGCTTTAGCAGAAACCAATAGGCCTCCATTTGACCTTCCTGAAGCAGAAGCAGAGCTTGTCTCTGGATATCAAACTGAATATTCAGGAATGATGTATGCACTTTTTTGGCTTGGAGAGTATGCAAATATATTATTAATGTGCGCACTGGGTTCTATTTTATTCCTTGGTGGGTGGCTATCTCCATTGGATATCGCTCCATTCAACCTTGTCCCTTCTCCTATATGGCTGATTTTCAAAATTCTACTATTATTTATTTTATTTGCATTGGTAAAAGCAATTGTACCAAGATATAGATACGATCAATTAATGAGATTGGGATGGAAAGTATTCTTACCCCTCTCTTTATTTTGGGTGGTACTAACCTCAGGATTTTTATTCTACTTTGACTTACTTCCTAATTAAATATGAAATTTGATAGAATTATAAAGACAATTTTTTTAGTAGAGTTTGCAAAAGCTCTATATTTGGCAATTAAATACATGTTTAAAGACAAGGCTACTATCAACTATCCTTTTGAAAAAGGGCCTTTAAGTCCAAGATTTAGAGGAGAGCATGCCTTACGTAGATACCCAAATGGAGAAGAGCGATGCATTGCTTGTAAATTGTGTGAAGCAGTATGTCCCGCTCAAGCAATTTCTATTGATGCAGAACTAAAAGAAGACGGTTCTAGAAAAACTACTAGGTATGATATTGATATGGTTAAGTGTATTTATTGTGGCCTTTGTCAGGAAGCTTGCCCAGTAGATGCAATAGTACAGGGGCCCAATTTTGAATTTTCTACAGAAACTAGAGAAGAGCTTTATTACAACAAAGATAAGCTAATGGATAACGGAGATAGATGGGAAAAAGAAATTGCTCATAATATAAAAAAAGATAAAGCCTACAGGTAATGCTAGCTCATTCAGTTATATTTTATTTTTTTTCATTTATAACAATCGCATCCTCTTTAATGGTGATCGCTAGTAAAAATACTGTTCATGCAGTTTTTTTTTTAATACTTGATTTTGTTAGTATATCATCTTTGTTTATCATGTTGGGAGCTGAATTTTTAGGAATGCTCACCTTGATTGTTTATGTCGGAGCAGTAGCAGTACTTTTTCTATTTGTTGTTATGATGATTAATGTCAATTTTTCAGAATTAAAATCTGGTTTTTTAGAATACATACCATTTGGATTGCTAATCGGTCTTGTTATTTTGTTAGAACTTGGAATGATGATTGCTACCTGGAAATATAAACCTGATTTTGTACCATCTAATACGATTATAAATAAAACTATCACCAATACAGAAAGCCTAGGTCTAGTAATTTACACAGATTATATTTTCTTTTTTCAATTATCGGGTTTTATTTTATTAGTAGCGATGATTGGTGCTATCGTTTTAACCTTTAGAAGAAAAGAATCTCTTAGAAGACAAGACATTACCACACAAGTTTCTAGAGAGAGAACCGATTCAGTTGAATTGGTTGAAGTGAAGCATTCCGAAGGAGTTAAAATAAATGATTGAAATTGGATTAACCCATTATTTATTCCTTGCGTCTATAATTTTTACAATTGGTGTAATAGGGATATTTTTAAACAGAAAAAATGTAATTGTAATTTTAATGTCGGTGGAACTAATTTTAATTGCTGTAAATATTAATTTAGTTTCATTTTCTGTTTATTTGAATGATATTGTTGGGCAGGTTTTTACATTGTTCGTGTTAACTGTAGCAGCCGCTGAGGCCGCTATAGGGCTTGCTATATTAGTGGTATTTTTCAGAAACAAAGGCTCTATTCACGTAGATGATATCAACTCTTTAAAAGGTTAAACAATGGCTTATTTATTAGTTTTTTTGCCATTAGTTGCCTCTTTCATAGTCGGTATTTTTGGTAGAATTTTAGGAGATAAAATTTCACAATTTATTACGTGCTCGTTTGTTTTAATTTCATCTGTTCTATCTATCTATATCTTTTCTGACGTTGCTATAAATTCTAACATCTACAATCTTAAGATTTTTAACTGGATCACTTCTGGAGGCCTAGTCCTTAATTGGTCTATCAATATCGATACTCTTACTTCAGTTATGTTGGTGGTTGTCACTTCGGTTTCAGCTTTAGTTCATGTTTATTCAGTAGGATATATGTCTCATGATCCTGATAAACCCAGGTTCATGTCTTACTTATCTTTATTTACTTTTATGATGTTAATGCTAGTCACATCAGATAATTTTTTACAGCTATTTTTTGGCTGGGAGGGAGTAGGTCTTGCATCTTATCTTTTGATAGGATTTTGGTATAAAAAACCATCAGCCAATTCAGCAGCCATAAAAGCATTTGTTGTCAATAGAGTAGGAGATTTTGGTTTAGCGATTGGTATTTTTTTAATATTCAAATACACAGGCAGCGTTAATTTTGTAGATGTGTTCAAAGCTATTCCAACGCTTTTAGATAAAAATATTAGCATGCTTGGTATTGAGTCTTCTTTAATTAACTTTATTTGTATTTTTCTATTTATTGGGGCGATGGGTAAATCAGCGCAGATTTTTTTACACACTTGGCTACCTGATGCTATGGAAGGACCAACACCTGTTTCTGCATTAATTCATGCAGCCACGATGGTTACGGCGGGAGTTTTTCTAGTTGTGAGGTGTTCGCCAATATTTGAATACTCTCCTTTTGTTTTAAATATTATAGTTTTGGTTGGCGCTACTACAGCTTTTTTTGCTGGTACCATTGGCCTTGTTCAGAACGATATTAAAAGAGTGATAGCGTATTCAACATGTAGTCAATTAGGGTACATGTTCTTTGCAGCTGGTTTGGGAGCTTATCATATTGCTATTTTTCATTTATTTACACATGCATTTTTTAAAGCGCTTCTTTTTTTAGGAGCTGGATCTGTCATTCATGCATTTAATGACGAGCAGGATATGAGAAACATGGGAGGTGTTTGGAAAAAAATTCCTTATACTTATTCATTAATGATCATTGGAACCTTGGCATTAACGGGCTTTCCTTTTCTTTCAGGTTTTTTTTCAAAAGATGCAATTATAGAAACTGCCTATAGTTCAACTTCTTTTTTTGCTGGTTATGCGGTTACCATTGGAGTGTTAACAGCTTTTATGACCTCTCTTTATTCGTGGAGGTTAATTTTTATGACTTTTCATGGAACCTATAACAACAAAAACATTAGTCTATCTAAGGTTCACGAATCTCCATTAGTAATGCTTGTGCCCCTTTTATTTCTTGCGTTAGGCGCGATTTTTGCTGGTTACGCTTTTAAAGATTATTTTATAGGTTCTCAATTTATTCAATTTTGGAACAGTTCAATTTTCTTTTTAAAAGAGTTTGTTTTACTGCATCCTCCTTTGTGGTTTTTATTACTAACTCCAATTTTAGTTTTATTAGCCATTCCACTTTCTTATTACTTTTTTGTCAAAGATAAAAAATCTCTGGATGGTTTTATAGAAATAAACAAACCTCTTTATAATTTTCTAGTAAACAAATGGTACTTTGATGAGTTGTATGATTTTTTATTCGTGAAGCCCGCCAAAAAGATAGGTACTTTTTTTTGGAAAATTGGAGATGGTACAATCATAGACGGCTTTGGTCCTGATGGTCTAGCTAAATTAGTCAAATTAGTTTCAGATAAGGCTGTTCAATTTCAATCAGGGTTTTTATATCATTATGCTTTTGTTATACTTATAGGGCTTTCAATCTTATTAACCTACATGATGATTTTTTAATTAATGAACTTACCGATATTAACTATAATCACTTTTCTTCCTTTGATAGGAGTTTTTTTTATTCTTTTTAATAAAGGGGAAGAGGAGAGGGTAGGTAAAATTAGTTTCCACGTATCTCTATTAACTTCTTTACTAGTTTTTGTTTTGTCATTATTTTTATGGTTTAACTTTGACAAAACCATATCCTCTTTTCAGTTTGTCGAAGAAAAAAAATGGATCATTGACTTTGTGAAATACAAAGTAGGAGTGGATGGTATTAGCATCCTTTTTGTTGTGCTGACTGCTTTTATTACTCCAATTTGTATTGTTGCAACCTACAATAGTGTAAAATTTAAAAAAAAAGATTTCTTTATTGCCTTACTAGTGATGGAGACAATGATGATAGGAGTTTTTTGTTCCTTAGATCTTTTTTTATTCTATCTTTTTTTTGAAGCTGGATTAATACCTATGTTTTTAATTATTGGTATATGGGGTGGGATTAGACGAGTGTATGCGGCTTTTAAATTTTTCTTATACACACTTCTAGGATCTGTTTTTATGCTGATTGCAATTATATTTATATATATGCAAACGGGAACTACAGACGTGGAGGCTTTGTTAGCCTTGGATATACCTGTGCAATATCAATATTTATTGTGGCTTGGTTTTTTTGCTTCATTTGCTGTCAAAACACCGATGTGGCCAGTTCATACCTGGTTACCAGATGCGCATGTTGAAGCCCCCACTTCGGGCTCAGTAATTTTAGCAGCTATTTTGCTTAAAATGGCAGGCTATGGTTTTATTAGATTTTCCCTTGGTTTATTTCCAGTAGCTTCAGATTTTTTCTCACCCTTGGTATTTTCATTGAGTATAATAGCTATTGTTTACACGTCGCTTGTAGCCTTAGTCCAAAAAGATATGAAAAAATTGATAGCCTACTCTTCAGTTGCTCACATGGGCTTTGTTACTATTGGTATTTTTGCTTTCAATTCACAAGGTATCGAAGGAAGCATATTTCAAATGATAAGTCACGGTATAGTGTCTGCTGCTTTATTTCTTTGTGTAGGTGTTGTTTATGACAGAATGCATACAAGACAAATTTCAGATTATGGTGGCGTATCAAACGTAATGCCCAATTATGCAATTGTATTTATGGTTTTTATCTTAGCAAGCGTAGGACTTCCAGGAACTAGTGGTTTTATTGGGGAGATCCTAGTTTTGATTGGAATATTTAAAACGAACTATTTGGTAGCTTTCTTTGCAGCTACAGGAGTTGTTTTGTCAGCTTGTTACAGCTTATCATTATATAGAAGAGTTTCTTTTGGAGAAATTACCAATGATAAGGTTAAAGCCTTAAAAGATATGAATTATTCAGAATTTATTACTTTAATACCCTTGCTGATTCTTGTAATTTTACTCGGAGTTTATCCAAACATTATTTTAGATACAATTTCAACAAGTGTCGAAAATTTAGTCTCAGTTTATAATGTTAAAATTGCAACATTTAATAATTTAATGATTAAATAATTATGGAAAATATTAATTTTATATATCCAGAAATTTTTATAGCAATTTCTATTTTAGGATTGTTAATGGTTGGAGTTTTTAAAACTAATAGTTTTAATTTAGTTACCAAGCTTACTTCGTTTGTGTTTTTGATAACTATACCTATAGTTTTTTTGAATAGCACTGTTTCGATGAAGCTATTTTCAAATAACTACATAGTTGATGAATTGTCTTCTTTTTTTAAAATACTTATTTTAGGGTCTAGTGCTTTTGCGTTATTTTTTACCGATCAATATATAAAGAAAAATAAATTAGATAAATTTGAATATCCAGTGTTGATTACAACAGCTATACTTGGAATGTTTGTGATGGTCAGTTCAAATAATTTAATCGGTCTGTATCTTGGAATTGAGCTTCAGTCTCTTTCTCTTTATGTTTTGGCTTCATTAAATAGAGATTCTACAAAATCTACAGAAGCTGGTGTTAAGTATTTTGTTCTAGGAGCTTTGTCTTCTGGTTTGCTTTTGTATGGCTGTTCTTTAGTTTATGGGTTTACAGGATCTACGAACTACTACGTAATTGCGGAAAACTTTTCTGCTGATAATATTGCTTTATTATTTGGTCTTGTCTTTATATTGATTGGATTGGCTTTTAAAATATCTGCTGTTCCATTTCACATGTGGACACCAGATGTTTATGAGGGAGCTCCTACTTCAGTAACAGCATTTTTTGCATTAGCCCCAAAAGTCGCTGGCTTTGGAGCAATTATAAGAATTTTATTTATTGCTTTTGGAAATGTTTTTGACGAGTGGCAGTCTATCTTGATCTTCATATCAGTAGCATCTATGATTTTGGGAGCTGTTGCCGCTATTGGGCAAACCAACATTAAAAGACTTATGGCCTATAGCAGTATTAGTCATATGGGCTATGGTCTTGCAGGGCTAGCCACTGGAATTAACGAAGGTGTGACAGCTTCTGTTCTTTATATTTTTCTTTATGTCGTAATGAACATTGGAAGCTTTACCTGCATTCTAATTATGAAGAGAAAAGATATTTATTTAGAAAACATCAGAGACCTTTCTGGGTTGTCCAAAAATCATCCTCTGGTAGCTTTTTGTTTAACAGTAATGTTTTTTTCTTTGGCGGGTATTCCTCCGTTAGCTGGATTTTTTGCCAAATTTTATATTTTTATGGCTGTAATTAAGGCGGATTTGATTATTTTAGCCGTAATTGGACTGGTAACTTCAGTAATTTCAGCGTTCTATTATTTGAGAATTATTAAAATAATGTATTTTGATCCAGAGCAAGAAAAGTTCGATCCAATCTCAAGCAAAGGCGTTAAAATTTCTTTGACACTTTCAACCTTGCTAATATTATTTTATTTCTTGAATCCCTCTATACTAAATTTTTTCGTTAACCTTGCATCAAAGTCAGTTCAATAAAATAATGACCATGACAATTTTTTATTTTGATAGCGTAAACAGCACCAACGATGAAGCTAAGAAATTAGTTGAAAATCATAAAGTTATGTCAGGCTTAGTGATTAGTGATCACCAAAAAAAAGGTAGGGGAAGGTTTGGCAATAATTGGATATCGATGAAAGGAAATTTTACGGGGTCTGCTTTCTTTCCTGTTCGTAATTACAATTCTATTGATAAGTTGCAGCATGAAGTTTTGAAAATTATCCTTAATTTATTTGTCAAAATTACCAAAACAAATAATTTTAAAATTAAGAAACCTAACGATATTCTTATAGGAGAAAAAAAAGTATGCGGAATACTCATTGAAAGCTTTGTTAACAATAACAAACTATTTGCCATCATTGGAGTGGGGGTTAATTTTATAAAAAATCCAATTCTTAAAAAGTATAAGGCAACGAACTTTAAAAAAGAATTTAATAAATCAATAAACACATTGGAATTTTCTAGAATTTTTACTCAAGAAATGAAAAAAATTATTATATGATTTTAATTGGCGATATAGGAAATACACAGTCTAAATTTGCTTATTACAACAAAGGTAATAACAAGATATTTAAATTAAAAAATTTTAATACTCCCGATGTAGAAAAAAATAAAGATTTTACACAATTTGTTAATAATACAAAATTTACAAATGCTGTTATTACATCAGTAGTTCCAAAGGTTTTTTTGAAAATTAAGTCTGTGTTAAAAAAAAAAAATATAAAATGTTATGAGATATTAGATAAAAAGTTAAAAAACCCAATTAAAATTAAAATTAGAAAACCTAAACAACTAGGTTCTGATAGGTTGGCAAATGTATTTGCAGCTAACCAACTATATAAATCTAATTGTATTGTGATTGATTTTGGTACAGCAACCACTTTTGATATTTTGTCTAAAAATGGAATTTATAATGGAGGGTTGATTACTCCCGGTGTTAGACTCTCTTTATCTACACTAAGTTCATTAACCGCACTTTTACCATTAATAAAGCTAAAGAAAACCAAGCAAATCATAGGAAAAGATACTATTTCAGCTATCAATTCAGGAGTTTATTGGGGCTATGTGGCAATGATCGACGGATTGTTAAAAAAAATTATATCAACTACTAAAAAAAAATATAAAGTAATTCTAACTGGTGGTTTGGCACATATTTTTTCAAATTCACTTCAATACAAATCGACAATCAATACAAACATCACCCTACATGGTGTTGTTGAAATCATTAAATATAATAAAAAATTATTTTAAATATGACGCATGATAAAAATGAATTAGTTTTCTGTCCTCTGGGAGGAGCTGGTGAGATCGGCATGAATATGAATTTGTATGGCTATGGATCTCAAGATAAAAAAAAATGGATTATGATAGATATCGGAGTTGGGTTTACGGACGATTCCGTTCCAGGAATAGATTTAATGGTTGCTGATCCTGATTTTATTGTGCAAAGAAAAAAAGATTTATTGGGAATCTTGTTAACTCATGCTCATGAAGACCATATAGGAGCTATTGCGCACCTTTGGCCATTGTTAGAATGCCCAATATACGCAACTCCTTTTACTGCCTCTTTAATTAAAGAAAAACTTAGAGAAAAAAGGGTTCAAATAGGGGACAACCTTAAAATCATTCAATTAAATGGAAATGTAAATTTAGGTCCTTTTGATATTGATTATGTATCGCTTACACATTCTATACTAGAGCCTAATGCCCTTTCTATAAAAACTCCTGCTGGTACATTATTTCATACAGGAGATTGGAAATGTGACAGTGAGCCTTTGATCGGTGAAAAAATGGATGAAGGTAAACTTAAAGACATAGGGGATAAGGGTGTTCTTGCTATGATTTGTGATTCTACCAATATATTTTCAGAAGGTAGATCAGGTTCTGAAAAAGATGTTCGTGATAGCATGATGACTATTATGGAAAATATTAAAAACAGAATTGTAGTCACTACTTTTGCCTCTAATGCCTCAAGAATGGAAACAGTTTTTAAATGTGCTGAAAAAGCAGGAAGGCACTTATCATTAGTGGGCAGATCGATGCACAGAATTTATAACACAGCACGAGATTGTGGTTATCTACAAGATATTAAGCCACCATTAGATCCAAGGGATGCAAAAAAAATTCCAAGAAATAAGATTGTTTATCTTTGCACTGGTAGTCAGGGAGAGCCGATGGGAGCCATGAATAGAATAGTAAATGAAGAGCATCCAGATGTATTTTTAGACAAAGATGATACAGTTATTTTTTCTTCAAGAATTATTCCTGGGAACGAAAAAAAATTATTTAAAATGCACAATATATTGGTCAAAAGAGAAATAAACGTACTATCTGAAGACAATGCTTTTATTCATGTCTCTGGCCATCCTGCAAGAGAAGAAATGAAAGACATGTATAGCTGGATTAGACCTAATATAGCAATTCCTGTTCATGGCGAACATCGTCATCTAAAAGAGCATTATGATTTTGCAAAACTACAAGGAGTTAAACATCCAACACTAATAGAGAATGGAGATATAATCAAAATATATCCTGGAGAACCAAAAATTATAGACAAGGTTAATAATGGAAAAATGCTAGTCGATGGGAATAGACTTGTAGATGAAGATTCAAGATTTTTAAAAGACCGAAAAAACATTGCTAGCAATGGATTGATGGATGTAACTTTACTTATGTCTAAAAAGGGCCAGTTAGATAGAAATCCTATTATTAATTTAAGAGGTTTGCCATTAAATGATGAGGAGTTTGATGAAATTTTATACGACCTTGAAGATGAGATAGTTAATATTACTAGCACTTACTCTCTGAATAATAAAAAACAAGAAAAAAATTTAATAGATGGGCTAAAATCTAACCTAAAAAAAATTATTTACAGCAAAACTAAAAAAAGACCTTACACCAATATAATTCTAATTCGTTTATAGGCATGTCCATAGGGGGTGGTTTTGTAATTTTTGTAGTTATCTGGATGGTAGTGCTATTCATGATTTTGCCAATTAAAATTTCTTCGCAAATTGAAAATGACAATATCGCCCCCGGAACTGATCCTGGCGCTCCCTCCAATCCAAATATAGTTAAAAAATTCTTAATAACCACTCTGGTTTCAGTAATAATATTTGCGATTATTATTCTTTTGACATATTTTGAAATTATAAATTTAAGAGAATATTTTTCACAACAATGAAACTATCAAACTTTTTTTTACCGATTCTTCGAGACGTTCCATCAGATGCCACAATAAAATCTCATCAATTAATGCTTAGATCTGGGATGATAAGGCAGTCTGCCTCAGGAATTTATTCATGGCTACCTCTTGGCTTTAAAGTGTTAAAAAAAATAGAATCCATTGTAAGGGATGAGCAAAATAAAGCCGGTGCTCAAGAGATGTTGATGCCCACTATACAATCTGCAGATTTATGGAAAGAAAGTGGACGTTATGACGGTTATGGATTGGAAATGTTAAGAATTAAAGACAGGCAAGATAGAGAGCTTTTGTATGGCCCAACCAACGAAGAGCTTATTACACAAATTTTTAGAGACAATGTAAGGTCTTACAAGTCATTGCCATTAACCCTTTACCATATTCAATGGAAGTTTAGAGATGAAATTAGACCTCGTTTTGGAATTATGAGATGTAGAGAATTTTTAATGAAAGATAGCTATTCTTTTGACGAAAATAAAGAAGGAGCCATCATTTCATATAACAAGATGTTCTATGCCTATCTTAAAACTTTTGAGCGTTTAGGTTTAAAGGCAATTCCTATGGTAGCAGATACTGGTCCTATTGGAGGAGATCTTTCCCATGAGTTTATAATCTTGGCAGATACTGGAGAAAGTCAAATTTTTACAAGCAAAAAAATATTAGATTTGAAGATTAGTGATTTTGACAATGACCCAGAAAGTTTAGCAAAAATGGTTAAATCTTACACAGATATATATTCCGCTACAGATGAAAAGTTTAACCAATCGGACTTTGACAAATCTATAGAAAAAAAAGATCAGCTTATAACAAGGGGAATTGAAGTTGGTCACATCTTTTATTTTGGAGATAAGTATTCTAAACCTATGAAGGCGCTGGTAAACTCCAGTGAGGGAAAAAATATAACTGTAGAAATGGGCTCCTATGGTATTGGCGTTTCAAGATTAGCTGGAGCAATTATTGAAGCTAATTATAAAGACAATGTTATGAAATGGCCTACTAGCATAACCCCGTTTCATGTAGCCGTTATATACTTAGGTAAAGCAAATGATGAAGTTTTAAAGAAAAAAACTTTTGATGTTTATGAGAAGTTATTAAACAATTCATTTGAAGTCCTTTTAGATGATACTGACGAAAGTCCAGCCAGTAAATTTAAAAATTTTGATCTTATTGGGATACCTTATCAAATTATTATAGGTGTAAAACAAAGTGGAGATAATTTTGAATTTAAAGAGCTAGGAGAAGAAAAGGAAATTGTTAGTCTTGATACCATTATAAATAAATTAAAGAAAATATATTTCAATTGATAACACAGTCAGAGCTTCTTATTATTAAAAGATACCTAAAACCTAAGAAAAAAGAAGGCATTCTTAAAATTATTTCAATTTTTTCATTTTTGGGAATTGGCTTGGGTGTAGCTACCCTAATTATTGTCATGTCTGTTATGAATGGTTTTCGATCCGACTTAATTGGAAAGCTTCTGTTATTTCAGCCACACATTTTAATTTATGAATTCGATAGTTTTGAAAAAAACAAAAAAAAGATTGAAGGAATCTTAAGCGAGAATAAAATTAATCATCAGAGCATAAAACTTTCCTATAGTATTCAAGGATTGGTTATTAGTCAGGGAATAAATAAGGGAACTAATATTAGAGCAATTACTAAAAATAATTTTTTATCTGATGAATTAATTAAAAAAAGCATTATTGAAGGTGAATTAAAAAATTTTGAAAACAATTATGCCTCTATAGGTTCTAATTTTGCAGCGGATTTAGGTGTCACGGTAGGTGATAAGATTACAATTTTATCTTCCACATCAGAAAGCACCCCATTTGGAAACATTCCAGAGCAATTTGATTTTGTTATAGGTTCGATATTTCATTCTGGCATTTATGAGTTTGATAGTAACTTTGTTTTGATAAATTCAGAAAGCTCTCCTGATTTTTTAAAAAAACAAGGTGCTAATAAAAATATAGAATTAAAGCTTAATAATCCTGATCAAGCCAAAAAAGTTAAAGATCTTTTAGAGGAAAATAAATTTAAAGTTTTTTCATGGATTGATAATAATAAAACTTTCTACGATGCTTTGTTGGTAGAAAGAAACGTTATGTTTATTATCTTAACTTTAATTATAATAGTTGCAGCTTTTAACATAGTCTCAGGACTAACAATTCTTGTTAAAAACAAAACAAAAGAAATTGCTATATTAAAAACAATTGGTTTTTCCAGCCTATCAATAAATAAAATATTTTTTATAACAGGATCTTTTATTGGAGCAGCAGGAACTTTGTTTGGCGTCGTTTTGGGTGTTTTGTTTTCTTACAATATTGAAAGTGTACGAATTTTTTTAAGCAATGTTTTGAATATAGAAATATTTCCAGCAGAAATATATTTTTTAAGCAAAATGCCTAGTGAGATTAACATTCCAACAATTTTAACTATTTCTGGTATAGCTCTGGCTATTACTTTTTTGTCATCAATTATTCCATCGATTAAAGCTTCAAAAATAAATCCAATCCAATCTTTAAAGTATGACTGATAATTTTTTAAATATTTCTACTTTAAACAAATCTTACACAGACAATAATGAAAAAATAAATGTTTTGTCAGATCTCAATTTAACATTGGCAGATAATTCAATTGTATCTCTATTGGGCCCTTCCGGTTCAGGAAAAAGTACATTGTTGCACCTTTTGGCACTCCTAGATAAGCCAAATTCTGGTGTAATAAAATTTAACAATATTGACCTCACTAATTTGTCAGATTTTGAAATGACCATTTATAGAAGAAATGAAATTTCTATAATTTATCAGAATAATAATTTGATTTCAGATTTAACAGCACTAGAGAATGTAGCTATTGCAAACATTTGCAAAACTAATGATAAAAAAAATGCAAACATATTAGCAAAGAAACTGCTGGTAGATTTTGGATTGGAAAATAGGGTAAATCATTTTCCCTATCAGATGTCTGGAGGAGAACAGCAGAGAGTTGCTATTGCTAGAGCAGTGATCAATGAACCAAAATTAATTTTTGCAGATGAGCCAACAGGTAGCCTGGACCAAAAAAATGCGGATCTAGTTTTGGATTACCTATTTCAATTAAGAAAAAAAAATCGTTTGATTGTAATTGCAACCCACAATAGAGATTTAGCCAACAAAACAGATTTAAGATTAACTTTATCAGATGGCAATGTTAAAGTTGATTCTTAATGCCTGAAAATAATCATTTTAATCACTTCAAAGTTCATACCCAGTATTCAATATGCGAAGGTGCTTTAAAAATTGTTGATCTAGCAGGGCATTGCGCATCTAATAATATTTCTTCAGTAGGTATTTCTGACTCTTTTAATATGTGTGGTGTTTTGGAATTTTCTCAAGAAATTTCAAAAGTTGGATGCCAGCCTATTATAGGCACTCAAATAAATTTTTCTTTCTCTGAAAATAATCTAGAGAAGATGGGTAAAATTTCTCTTATAGCTAAAAACAACGCTGGTTACAAAAATTTGTTAAAACTTTCTTCAAGTTCTTACCTGTCTATAGAAAAAAATGAAGACCCTCATTGTGATATTCAGGAATTAATTGACAATTCTGATGGTTTGATAGTTTTGTTAGGAGCAAGCCGTTCCTTACTATCCACTCTTATATTAGAAAATAATATTTCAGATTCTGAAATTCTTCTTCAAAAAATTCAAAAGTCTTTTAAGAATAATGTTTATCTGGAAATACAAAGGCATAATGAATCTCATGAGCAAGCCTTAGAATCTCAACTTCTTAATTTTAGTAATAAACTTTCCATTCCAATAATAGCTACGCACGAAGTTTTTTATTTAAAAAAAGACATGTACGAAGCTCATGACGCTTACATTTGTGTTGGTCAAAAAACTTACGTAAATGACATTAAGCGTCTAAGATATTCTGAAGAGCATTATTTTAAATCAGACACTGAAATGACAGAACTTTTTTCTGATTTACCAGAAGCCATAGAAAATAACAAAAATTTAGCTTTTAGATGCAACTACAGGCCTTTAACTAGCAAACCGATGCTACCAAATTTTAATACAGAATCTTCCAATGTTAATGACGAGCTAAAAATTAATGCAAATAAAGGATTGGAAGACAGACTTAAGAATTTTATCTTAATTAATATAGCTGATGAGGAGCAAAAGCTTGCAACAAAACAAAAATATGTAGAAAGATTGAATTATGAAATTGAGATGATTTCTAAAATGAAATTCTCAGGATATTTTTTAATTGTATCGGACTACATCAAGTGGGCTAAAAGCAACAATATTCCTGTAGGACCAGGAAGAGGATCTGGTGCAGGATCATTAGTTGCCTGGTGCTTATCCATAACAGACCTTGATCCTATTAAATTCGGTTTAATTTTTGAACGCTTCTTAAATCCAGATAGAATTTCAATGCCAGATTTTGATATAGATTTTTGCCAAGAAGATCGTGATAAAGTTATTAATTACGTTAAGGATAAGTATGAAAATAAAGTTGCGCAAATAATAACTTTTGGAAAACTTCAAGCTAGAATGGCTTTGCGTGACATTGGTAGAGTTATAGGTTTGTCGTATGGCCGAGTAGATCAGTTATCTAAAATGATTCCCTTCGATCCTTCAAGACCCTTAACGCTAGCAGAATCTGTTGCCATGGAACCAAGACTGCAAGTGGCACAAAAAGAAGATCCAACGATTGAAAAACTTATCAACCTAGCTTTAAAGTTAGAAGGTTTATTTAGAAATATTGCAACCCACGCTGCAGGAATTGTAATTGGTGATAAAAATTTAACAGAAATAGTTCCACTGTATAAAGATCACGATTCAAGCATTCCTATTCCCGTTACCCAATTTGATATGAACTGGTCTGAACAAGCTGGATTGGTAAAATTTGATTTTTTAGGATTAAAAACGCTTACTGTTATTAAAAAAACGATTGAGCTAATAGAAAAAAATAATCAAAAATTAGATATAGAAAAAATTCCTCTAGACGACAGCAAAACATTTAAACTTCTTAGTTCAGGAGAAACAATGGGAATTTTTCAGTTGGAAAGCGCCGGCATGAGGGAGGTTTTAAAGCAAATGATACCTAATAAATTTGAAGATATTATTGCATTAGTAGCTTTATATAGACCTGGTCCCATGCAAAATATTCCTGCGTATAACAATCGAAAACATGGATTGGAAGAGCCTGATTACCTTCATCCTAAAATCGAGAGCATTTTAAAAGAAACTTATGGTGTGATTATTTATCAAGAGCAAGTCATGCAAATTGCTCAAGCTTTGTCAGGTTTTTCAGCTGGAAAAGCAGACATTTTAAGAAAAGCAATGGGTAAGAAAAAATCAGCTGAAATGGATAGACAAAAAAAAGACTTCATTGAAGGCGCTATTAAGAATGATATTCCAAAAGAACAGGCTATTTATATATTCCAATTAGTAGAAAAATTTGCTCAGTACGGATTTAACAAAAGTCATGCAGCTGCCTATGCCTTAATAGCTTATCAAACAGCTTATTTAAAAACACATTATCCATTAAGTTTTTTTTCGGCATCTATGAGTATGGAGATGTCCAATACTGATAAGCTAAATCAGTTTTATGAAGAACTAAAAAGACTTTCCATAAAAGTACAGAATCCCTGTATCAATCATTGTTTTGCTGATTTTGTTCCAAAAGATAATACAATTTTTTATGCATTATCAGGAATTAAAGCAGTAGGATTTGAAGCAATATCGAATGTTATCAAAGAGAGAGAAGAGAATGGAAAGTTTTCATCTATGGAGGATTTTCTCAAGCGAGTAAATAGCAAGGATATAAATAAGTTGCAACTCGAAGGTCTTATTAAAGCCGGTGCATTTGACCGCATAGATAAAAATCGTAGTAAACTTTATGAGAATGTCCCTGAAATTATCAAGCAATCAAAAAGTTATGATGAAAATCTTCAGGTAGATCAGATTAATTTATTTGAATCTCAAACAAATGATAATTTTAAAATTAATTTTATTGAATATCCAGCATGGGATGAGCCTGAAAAAATTAAAAGGGAGTTCGAATCTATTGGTTTCTTTGTAAGTGAGCATCCATTAAAAAGTTATAAACACATTTTAGACAATTACAGTGTTGTTCAATTTCAAAATTTTTCAGACAATAAAAATATTAATGAATGCATGTTGTCAGGTACAGTTATGGCCATACAGGAAAAAAAAACTGCAAAGGGCATGCCTTTTGCAATAGTTAAGTTTAGTGATCTAAGTAGAATGTTTGAGTTTTTTATTTTTTCAGAAGTGTTGGTTACAAATAGAGAAAAGCTGTCTGCAGGAAAGTCTTTTCTAATAAATGTTAAAAGAGAAATGCTCAAAAGTGGAATTGAAAGAACAAATGTTACAAAAATTTTTTTAATTAATGATATTTCTGAAAAGAAAATAGATAATCTCCATGTTTCAATCAACACACCTAATGATGTTGGAAGCCTAAAAAATCAGCTGTCTAAGGATGGAAAAACAGGAGTATCCTTATCTTGTGATGATAATGGTAAAAAACTAATTTTTAACCTCAAAAACAAAAGAACTGTTACCCTAGAATCGATCAAAACCATTGAAAATCAAGGTTTTTTAACAAAAATTAATAATTAATAACCTTGATTTAAATTTTCATTCTTTTATAAGATCTTAAAATTTCGCACGAAGGAAATGGCGTAAGCCCCCGGTCCTGAAAAGGTAGTTTCTTCGGTGGATTAACCGGAAATATTATATGAACTTACCAAGTGTAACAATTAAAGACCTTTTAGAAGCTGGAGTACATCTGGGTCATAAGACTTTTAGATGGAACCCAAAAATGAAACCTTTTATTTTTGGAGAAAAAAACTCAGTACACATTATCGACTTATCCCAAACTCTAGAACTTTTGAACAAGGCTCTTTTGGAGTTGCATAGATGTGCTTCAAGCAATGGAAAAATTCTTTTTGTCTCAACTAAAAAACAAGCTTCAGAATTAGTAGCTAACGTAGCAAAAGAAACAAATAATTTTTATGTAAATCATAGATGGCTTGGTGGAATGTTAACGAACTGGAATACAATCAACAAGTCAATCAAAAGATTAAAAAAAATTGAAGAAGATCTAAAGTTGGAGGATACCGGATTTACCAAGAAAGAGCTTATTAAAATGAGCATGGAAAAAGAAAAATTAGATCGGTCATTGGGTGGAATTGCCAATATGAAAAAACTTCCAGATATGATTTTTATTATAGATACAAACATAGAATCTTTAGCAGTGTTAGAAGCAAAAAAATTGAACATTCCAATAGTTGCTGTGGTAGATAGCAATTCAAATCCAGAGTTTATTGATTTTCCCATCCCAGGTAATGACGATGCCAGACGATCTATAGATTTGTATTGTGATCTTGCATTAAAAACTATCCTAGACGCACAATCAAAAATGAGTTTAGATAAAGATCAAGAATCAAATGTTTCTGCAAAAGCATCGGATGTTAAACAAGAATCAAAACCTGAAGTATCTTTAGAAATTGATAAAAAGTTAATTAATTAATTTTTTCATGAGTATTTTTGACAAAGTAAAAGAATTGCGCGACCTTACAGGTGCAGGAATGGTTGATTGCAAAAACGCCCTTTCTGAGAATAGCGAAGATATCGATTTGGCAATTGAGTATTTAAGAAAAAAAGGAATTGCAAAAGCTGCAAAGAAATCCGACAGAAGTGCTGCAGAAGGCTTAATTACTGTTGTTAAATCTCCAAAGAGAGCATCCATAGTAGAGATAAACTCTGAAACAGATTTTGTTGCCAAAAACCCAGAATTTAATTATTTTTGTGAAAAAGTTTCAAGTCTTTGTTTAGAATCAGATGATCTAGAATCCTTAAAAGAGAAGAAGACTGATAAAAATATAACCGTTTCAGAAACCTTGGTAAATTTAATTGCAAAAATTAGTGAAAATATCAAAATAAGAAGATTCAAAAATATTGATTACAACTCTCAAATATCTACTTATATTCATAATAAGCAAAATGATAATTCTGGTAAGTTGGCAGTCCTTTTGTCTTACACATCTGATAACCAGGATTTAAACAAAGATTTTGCTAACCAGCTGTGTATGCACATAGCGGCTATGTCTCCTCAGTCATTAGATGAAAAGGGAATTAGTCAAGAATTTTTAGAAAATGAGAAAAAAATTATGAAAGAGCAATTGTTAGAAGAGGGAAAAAAACCAGAAATGATTGAGAAAATTATTTCCGGAAAAGTTTCTAAAATTATTAAAGACAACACACTATTGGGACAGAAGTGGGTTATTAACCCTGAGCTAACAGTGCAGCAGGCAATTGACGGTTTTGTAAAAGAAAGCAAGTCCTCATTTTCAATAGAAGATTTTGTTAGATATAAAGTTGGTGAAGGTATTGAGATTAAAAAATCAGATTTTGCTGATGAAGTTAAAGATTTAACTAATTAGGCCTGGCTATGAGTACGAATTCAAAACTCATCTTTTTTGAAAGCAAGATGCAAAATACCATTCAGAGTCTAACACAGGACCTGTCAACTATAAGAACAGGCAGAGCGCATGTGTCTATGTTAGATTTAATTAAAATTGAAGTCTATGGACAAAAAATGCCAATCAATCAAGTTGCAACTATTTCTACACCAGAATCTCAGCTGTTGACAGTTCAAGTTTGGGATGCCGCCAATGTAAAATTTGTAGATAAGGCTCTTAGAGAATCTGATTTAAATATCAATCCTACAGTTGACGGTCAAATAGTGAGAGTCCCCGTCCCAAAGCTTTCAGAAGAAAGAAGATTGGATCTTATAAAAATTGTAAAAAATCAGTCTGAAAAAATAAAAATATCTATAAGAAATATTAGAAGAGAAGGAATGGACTTGTTAAAAAACCTATTAAAAAATAAAGAAATTTCAGAAGATGATAATACCAAGCTCTCAAATGAACTTCAGCAAATAACAGATAAGTTCATTAGTGAGGTCGACAAAAAAATATCAGAAAAAGAACAAGAAATCATCAAGGTATGAACCAAATTAACCACGTTGCTATCATTATGGATGGTAATGGGAGGTGGGCACTTAAAAGAAACAAACCGAGAAATTTTGGCCACCAAGAGGGTTTGAAAAATATTTCATCTTTAATTGATTTTGCTAAAAAAAATAAAATTAAATTTTTAACATTATTTGTTTTTTCCTTAGATAATTGGAAAAGATCTAAGAGTGAAGTTACTTTTCTATTTAACTTATTGGAGGGTTTTTTAGATAAAAACATTAATCAACTAATTAAAAAAAAAATAAAAATAAAATCTATTGGCGAGAGAAGAAAACTAAGTAAAAAACTTATCGATAAAATTAAAAAAGTAGAAAAATTTTCTTCTAAAAATTACGATATTACAGTTAATCTTGCATTCAATTATAGTTCAAAAATTGAAATTGTCGAATCTCTTAAAAAATCAATTAAGCAAAAAAGAAAAATTACACTAAACTCAATTAAAAATAATCTTTATACAAGCGATATTCCTGACCCGGAGTTGCTTATTAGAACAGGGGGGCAAAATAGACTTAGTGATTTCATGCTTTGGCAAATGTCTTACACAGAAATTTTTTTTTTAAAAAAGCTATGGCCTGACTTTAATATAAATGATTTTAAGAAAATTCTTCAAGAATATAAAAAAATTAAAAGAAATTTTGGTGGCATAGATGACTAATCTTATAACTAGAGCAGTCAGTAGTTCAATTTTGGCCCCACTTTTTTTATGGGTTGTTTACGTCAATAATATTCTTTTTCATTTTTTGCTATTACTAGTTTTTGCTATTTCTTTATATGAATTAAAATTTGTATTTATAAAAAATAAGATTTTTTATATTTGCTTATCTTCTTTAATGCTTGTATTTTTATTTTCTGCATTGGGAGTTAGGGGTAATTCTAACAGCGATTTTTATTATTTCATATGGGTAATACTCATTGTTTGGTTGAGTGATATAGGTGGTTATATATTTGGAAATATTTTTAAAGGACCACCTCTAAGCAAGTGGAGTCCTAAAAAAACCTTTTCTGGCTTATTTGGTTCGTTAATATTATCACAATCTGCTTTTGCAATTTTCTCTGCGTCTGAACAAGGTTTTGAATATACTGTTACTATATTTATAGTACAATTTTTTTTATCAGTAGTGGCTATTTTAGGAGATTTATTTTTTTCATTAATAAAAAGAAAGCATAATATAAAAGATTATTCTAACTTAATCCCTGGACATGGTGGCCTTTTAGATAGAATTGATGGGATGATTTTTGTAATGATTTTTGCATATTTGATAAAAAATTATGGCTATTAAAAAATTAAATATTGGAATTATTGGTTCAACAGGGAGTGTTGGTAAAACTTCGCTAAAAATATTTAAAGAACATAAAAGTAAATTTAATATTGAATTATTAGTGTGTGATCAAAATTTAAAAGAGGTTACAAAGCAAATAAAAACTTATAATCCTAGATATGTATTCATTAACAATAATAATGTTTACGATTGTATCAAGTTAATAAAATTTAAAAAAAAGGTTATTTTTTATAATAATTTTTTATATTTTCAAAAAAAATTTAAATCAAAATTAGACAAAGTAATTTTGGGTGTTCCAGGGTTGGCCGGACTTAAATTTGCATTTTTTTTTATTAAAAACTCAAAAGAAATTTTAGTAGCAAATAAGGAAAGTTTAGTTTGTGGTGCTTCGATTTTATTAAAAAAAGCAAAAGATAACAATTGTAAAATTACATCCATTGATTCAGAACATTTTTGTATTAATCAATTAATTAAAGATAAAAATTTAAATGATATTGACTCTGTATTTTTAACAGCTTCCGGAGGTCCTTTTTTAAACCAGAAGCAAAAAACCTATTCAAAAGCTAGTATCAAAAAAGTTACAAATCACCCTCGATGGAGTATGGGCGGTAAGATTTCTGTAGATTCTGCAACCATGTGTAATAAAATTTTTGAGTTAATAGAAGCTCATGTACTTTTTGACATTCCCATTGACAAGCTTAAAATAAAAATTCATGAGCAGTCTTTAGTGCACTCGGCAGTAGTTTTTAAAAATGGTCTTGTTCATATGATTATGCACGATACTACCATGTCTATTCCGATTGGAAATTCCATATTTAAAAATAAATTTTATAATCAACCGGGCAACTTCTTTAAATCAAAAAATAATATCCAGTTAAATTTTAACGAAAAAAAGCTTTCTGAATATAAAATTTTAAAAACTGGCTACAAAGTACTTAAAATGGGTCATGCCTCCTGGATATTATTTAATGTTATAAATGACAATTTAGTGGAAAAATTTTTAGGTAAAAAAATTTTTTTCTATGAAATTGTTAAAAATTTGATAAAAATATTTAATCAAAAAAAAATTAAAGTATATTGTAAAAAAACAAAAGTTAAAACTATAGCTGATATGGATAAAGTGATTAGTTATGGTAACTTAATTGTTAACAAATTATGAAATTATTAAAAACTATTTTAATTGCTTTAGTGTACGTAATTCTTTTTTTTAAAATTTCACTTGCTGAACCTATTAAAATTTCAAATATTACAATTGATGGAAATAAAAAAATTTCTATAAACACAATTATTGATTTGTTAGATCTAAAAAATAATGTTGGAAATTCTAATGATTTAAACAAATATCAAAAAAAACTTTTTGAAAGCAATTTTTTTTCTTCTGTAGGTCTTTCTTTTAGAAATAAAAAAATTTTTATAAGGGTTGTTGAAAACCCACTTATTGACTATGTCTTTATTGAGCAGATTGAGTCTGAGAAGATGTTAAATGAAATTAAAGATCTTATTGACTCTAAAGAAAACACTCTGTTTTCTGAAATAGCATTAAATTCTGATGTGAAAAAAGTATCTAGTTTTTTAAATTCCAGAGGTTACTTTAAAAATAGTATCGAATATCAAGTGGTAAAGTCAAAATCTGAAAAAGTTAATATTTTTTTTAAAATTTTTCTTAATAAAAAATTTTCTGTAAATAAAATTTTTTTTATAGGAGACAAAAAAATTAAAAACTCTAAATTGCTCTCTACTATAACTTCAAGGCCAAAAAGTTTTTTTAGTTTTTTTTCTAGCTCAAACACCCCATCTTCTGAAAGGATGGATTATGACGTTTCTTTGCTCAAAAAATATTACTTAAACAATGGTTATTATAAAGTTCAAATTCCCAATGCCTCAATCGAAGTTATTGATGATTATAGGGCGAATATTGTTTTTACAATTAATGCTGGTGATAAATTTTCAATTAAAGTTCCTACTTTAGATGATAATTCAAATATTCTCTCTGAAAAAAATATTCTGTTAATAAAAAGTATTTTATATCCCCTGGAAAATAAATTTTACAATCTTGAGTTTCTAAGAAATGTTGAAAGTAAAATCTTGAAATATATTGATGAAAACAGTATTAACGCCACACTAACTTACAGCGTCAAACAAGTCGACAATAATAGTTTGGATATATCTTTTAAAATTAGTGAAATTTTAAAAAAATCATATATTAGAAATATTATAATACAGGGAAATAATCTTACGGAAGAAAAAGTTTTGCTTAACAATATTGATTTTGCAGAGGGGGATCTTTTTACCAACCTGAAAATTGCAAATGCTATAGACAGGCTTAAAGACACTGGTTATTTTAAAAATATTCGTGTGAAAAAAAATGAAATTGAAAATAGTGATAACGTTGATATTCAGATAGATATAGACGAATCCCCTACAGGTGAAATTTCAGCTGGCATAGGAGCAGGTACAAACGAATCTAGCGTATCTTTTAATTTTTCAGAAAAAAATTTATTAGGGCAGGGTATGAGGTTTAATTTAGGAGCTAATTTGGGAACAGGTAGCCAATCTGTAAATTTTAGTTTTGCAAATCCAGATTTTGCCTCCACCGGAAATTATTTAGAAAGTGGTTTTTTTATATCAAAATATGAAAATGAAACATCTGGGTATGAGAATAAGCTCATAGGACTAAAGATATCTACTGGCTTTGAATGGTATGAAGATATCAATTTAAATTATGGAATAGCCCTTGATACTGATAGTTTGACAGCACAAAGTGATGCTTCCAGTTTAGTCAAAGAAAGAGATGGTGACTACTTCACAAATGAGTTTTTTTATAGCGTAAAGCAAGACAAGAGAGATAGAAGAATCGATACTGAGGATGGCTATACTATAGGTTTTGGACAGGGTATTGCACACTTGGGTTCTGACATTCCCTATTTAAGCAATAATTTCTTTGGAACATTTTATAATAAATTCAGCAAATCTTTTATTGGTACAATTCGCTACAAAGCTAAATCAATAAATTCTTTTGAAAGCAGCAAGGATATTAAGCTTAGCGACCGCCTATTTCTTTCCGAGAATGAATTACGTGGTTTTAAATTTAGATCCTATGGACCAAAGGTCGGAAAAGATTACATAGGTGGAAATTACGCTATGGCAACCACTTTTTCAACTACTTTTCCTAGTTACCTACCAGAATCTTGGAACTCATCGTCTAGCCTTTTTTTAGATGCGGGAAATATTTGGGGAACTGACTTTGACGTTACAACAGAGGCAAGTAAATTAAGATCATCTGTTGGTGTGGGATTATCCTGGTTTTCTCCTATAGGGCCAATAAGCATATCCTATGCTGAGCCAATTCAAAAAAACTCATCTGACCAAATAGAAAATTTTAATTTTAAATTGGGTGGTGTTTTTTAATTTAAAACATGCACAAAAAAGAAATTTCTTTAGATCATTTGCTTAAGGCTATTAATTTGCCTATTCTTTTAAAGACAAAAAAAAATCTTAAAATTACAAACATTGCAGACCTTTTTTCAGCAAAAGCAAAAATGATATCTTTTTTCTCTAACATTAAATATCAAGACCAACTCAAAAAGAGCAAGGCTTCTGCTATCTTCACTACAGAAAAATATAAAAATTTAATTCCAAAAAACATTGTTGCAATTGTATGTAAAAATCCCGAAATAGAATTTATAAGAGTTGCAAATTTTTTTTACCCAGATAGTTATTTTTCAAAAGTGTCTAATAAAAATCTAAATTTAAGAGAGATCAAAAAAAAATTCAAAACTCTAAAACATGGTATCAATTTTTATTTAGAAAAAGATGTTAAAATTGGAAAAAATGTATTTGTGGGCAATAATGTTTCGATTAAGAAAAATTGTATCATAGGTAACAATGTCATTATAGGGTCAAATGTTGTAATAGAAAACTCCATTATTTCTGAAAATGTTCATATAGGTGATGGTTCTATTTTAGGAAAAAAGGGTTTTGGCTTTAAATTTATAAACAAAAAGTGTTTGAGAATTCCCCATTTGGGAAATGTTGTCATTGGAAAAAATTGCGAAATTGGAGCTAATTGTGTGATTGATCGTGGATCAATTAAAAATACGGTCATAGGTGACAGAACTTTTTTGGATAATCTAATTCACATAGCTCACAATGTTAGCATTGGCAAAGATTGTATATTAGCCGGACAGGTGGGAATTGCGGGAAGTGCAATAATTGGTAACAATGTAACCATAGGAGGTCAAGCAGGTATTTCTGGTCATCTTATAGTTGGAAACAATGTAAATATTGCTGGAAAAAGCGGTGTTGTAAAAAATATAGAAGACAATCAAACAGTTATGGGTTATCCAGCTACATCATTAAAAAAGTTTCTAAAAAAAAATAAATAATCTAATGAAAAAAATTTTAGACTTAAATGATTTAAAAAAACTTCTTCCTCATCGTGAGCCGATGCTTTTGATTGATAAAATTTCAAATATTATTCCCATGGTCTCTGCTACAGGACATATCACTGTAGTTGCTAACAAATTTTTTTTTGATGGGCATTTTCCTGGTCAACCCGTTTTTCCAGGAGTTTTAATTGTAGAAGCCTTTGGTCAAACTGCTGCAGCTCTGTCAGCTCATTGTATTGACCCTAAAGAATTTGAAAATAAATTAGTTTTTCTAATGACAATTGATAAGGCCAGGTTCAGAGTCCCAATAATGCCGCCTTGCGAATTGTTATTAAATGTAAAGGTTGAAAAGATAAAAGGTAAAATCTGGAAGTATTCAGGCAAAGCTACTGTAGGCGGTAAGGTGATGGCTGATGCCCGATGGATGGCTACGATTGCAGATAGACAAGATGACTAATATTACTTCAGCTATTCACCCAAAAGCCAAAATAGGAAAAAATTCAATAATTGGTAACTTTTGTGAAATCGGAGAGGGCGTGTCTATTGGAGATAATTGTGTTGTAATGAATCATGTAAACATACAGGGAATTACTTCTATTGGCTCAGGTAATATTATCTATCCATTTGCCTCTATTGGAACAAGCCCGCAGGATCTAAAATACAAAGGAGAGCAAACAAAGTTGATAATTGGAAACAACAATACAATTAGAGAACATTCAACAATAAACACTGGAACAGTTCAGGATAACGGAGTAACCAAGGTTGGGAATAACTGTCTCCTTATGATTGGGTCTCATATTGCACATGATTGTAATATCGGAAACTCAGTAATTTTAGCAAATAGTGTTGCGGTTGCTGGTCATTGCTTTATTGATGATGAGGTAATTATCGGTGGTAATTCTGCAGTACAGCAGTTCTGCTCATTAGGAAAAGGCGCAATGATTGGAGGAATGACTGGGGTAGACAAGTCAGTTTTGCCTTACACTTTAGCATTGGGTAACAGATGTTATTTTGAAAATCTTAACTTAGTAGGGTTAAAAAGAAAAGGGCATAATACTAAAGTTATTACCGAATATAGAGACACTATAAAAATTTTTTTTGAGGACAGGAGTAAATTAGATTCTATCAAAGCAACACAAAATCCTTTGGTAATTGATTTAGTGGATTTCTTGTTTAAAAATAACAATAAACCACTTTGTGTACCTTTGACCTGATGATTGGACTTTTGATTGGAGATGGTAATTTACCAAAAGTTTTAATTAAAAAATTAGAACAAAAAAAAATAAAATTTATAGCGATAAATCTTTCTAAAAAAAAAATATCTAAAAACTTTTTTTATAATTTTAATATATCGGAATTTTCTAAAATTGCAAAAACACTAAAAGAAAATAACTGTAAGGAAGTAATCTTGGTAGGAAAAGTAACACGACCAAAAATAGAGGATATAAAAATAGATTTTGGTACTTTGAAAATATTACCAAAAATAATACTATCTTTAAAAAAAGGAGACTCTCATGCTCTTGATTTTGTAATTAATTATTTAAAGCGAATGAACATGAAAGTTGTTTCATGTACCAAATATTTACCTGAACTTTTGGCTGAAAATTTTGTGAACAAGTTTAAATTGTCCAAACAGGATTTGAGAGATGTAGAAAAAGGAAAAGCAATTTTAAACTATGTAAATAAAAAATATGATGTGGGACAATCCATTATAGTCAACAAGGGTTTGGTTGTAGGTATTGAGGCTGCTGAAGGTACAGATGAAATGATTCTGAAGTCTTTTAGTATTATGAAAAAAATTAATAAAAAAATGCCATCAGGTGTTTTAATTAAAGTGCCCAAAAAAATACAAGATTTAAGAGTAGATCTGCCTACTATCGGCTACAACACCATATGTAACTGTATTAAAATTGGTTTACGTGGCATTGCTTTAAAAAAAAACCAAAATATATTTCTAGACCAGCAAAAGTCCTTAAATTTAATTAAAAAAAATAATTTTTTTATTACGGTTATAAATTGAAAAAAAAAATATTTATTCTAACGGGTGAATCTTCAGGTGATAAGCTAGCATCTAATATAATTCCTTATTTTAATAGTAAAAATTTTTACATTACAGCTATTGGATCTGATCATATTAAAAAAAAAGGTATTAAATTAATTTTTAATTCAAAAGACATATCCGTAATGGGTTTTGTAGATGTTTTAAAAAAAGTTTTTTTTCTAAAAAAAAAAATAAATTTAACAATTAGTTATCTTTTAAAATTTAAGCCTGATGTTATTTTTTCTATCGATTCTCCAGATTTTAGCTTTCGTGTTCACAATGTGATTAAAAAAAAATTACCCCAAACTAAAATAGTTCATTTAGTAGCTCCAACGATTTGGGTTTGGAGAGAGAGAAGAGTGTTAGTTTTTCGAGAGTTTTTAGATCATTTGCTATTACTCTTTCCATTTGAGGCACCATTATTTTCTAAATGGAAGATGAAAAACACATACGTTGGGCATCCTTTTTTTGAAAAAAAAATTATTTATAAAAAATTCGCAATCAATTTACAAAAAAAAATTATTACCCTTTGTCCTGGTAGTAGAAAAACTGAGATTAGGACTTTTATGCCTATATTTGTAGAGCTTATTAAAGAAATTAATTTTAAGTATCCTGATATTTTTTTATTTCACTTTCCAGTTTCTTTTGAGCATGCCAAAACTGTAAAAAATTTTTTACCCTCAAAAATTTCATTCCTCACCTCATCTACAGAAGATAAAAAAAATTTTTATATCAAGAAATCTATTTTATCTGTAGCTAAATCTGGAACTATTTCTTTAGATATTTGTAAAAATAAATCCCCATTAATTACTATTTTCAAAACTTCGTGGTTTAATTATTTTTTAATTAAGCCATTTGTTAAAGTTAAATTTGCTAATATTGTTAATATAATTGCAAATAAAGAATTAATACCAGAATTGATTCAATCTGATTGCAATGTTTCAAGTATTTTTAAAAAAGTTTCTTTGTTTATTGAAAATAAAGAACTAAGAAATCTTAATGTCTCTAATTATCAAAAAATAATAAAAAAGATTACGAAAAATAACTCTAGTAAACTAATTGCTCAAACAGTGAAAAATTATCTTTAACTACGGTCTTTTAATTCTAAAAACTTTCTAGGTTTTTCACCAATATATAGTTGTCTCGGTCGACCTATTCTGTTTTTTGGATCTAGATACATTTCTTTCCAGTGTGCTATCCAACCAGCTGTCCTTGCTACTGCAAATAAGGGGGTAAACATTGTAGAAGGAAATCCCATAGCATTTAGCGTTATGCCTGAATAAAAATCAATATTTGGATAAAGTTTCTTTTCAATAAAATAATCATCTTTCAATGCAATCTTTTCAAGTTCAAGAGCAACTTGTAAAATCTTGTCATCTTTTTTACCTATTTCAGCTAGTACTTCGTGACAAGTTTTTTGCATCACTTTAGCTCTAGGGTCATAATTTTTATATACTCTGTGACCAAAGCCCATTAGCTTAAATGGATCATTTTTATCTTTTGCTTTTTCTATAAATTTTGGAATATTTTTAATATCACCGATTTCTCTTAGCATATTTAACGCAGCTTCATTAGCACCACCATGCAAAGGTCCCCACAAAGAAGCAAATCCAGATGATATAGATGCGAAAGGATTGACACCAGAAGACGCTGCCAATCTAACAGTAGATGTGGACGCATTCTGTTCATGGTCGGCATGAAGAATAAATATTTTATCTAATGCCTTGGAAAAAACTTTGTTAATTTTATATTTTTCTGCAGGAACACCAAAGGTCATTTGAAGAAAGTTTTCAGAATAATCTAAAGTATTATCAGGGTATATAAATGGCTGACCTATTGAATATTTATAAGCCATCGCTGCAAGAGTTGGAACTTTTGCTATCATCCGTCTTGCTGCAATTTTTCTTTGTTCTAAATCATTTACATCAGTAGAATCGGGATAAAAAGCTGACATAGCAGCCACCACAGATGTTAATATTGCCATTGGATGTGAGCCTCTTCTAAATCCATTGAAAAAACTTTTCATTTGCTCATGTACCATTGTGTGGTTTTTGATTGCCTCTGAATATTCAAACCACTCATCTTTTGTTGGCAATGAACCGTTCCACAGTAAGTGTACAACTTCTAAAAAAGTACTTTTTTCTGCAAGCTCATCCATCGGGTAGCCTCGATAGTAGCATTCGCCCTTATCTCCATCTATGTAGGTAATAGAAGATTCACAGCTTGCTGTTGATGTGAATCCTGGATCGAGGGTAAAATTGTTGCTTAGTGCATATAATTTTGTGATATCTATGGTGTCTGGTCCAATTGTTCCTTCAAGAATAGGAAAATCATAACTTTTACCGCCAATAGATATAGTAGCTTTTTTGCTCATAAGATGCGTTTAAATATCAGTTTTGCTTAAAAATGTCTATTTCAAAGATACAAGGATATTCTTCTTTTTACTTCATCAATCCCAAGAGATTGAATAATATCTGTAATGGATGGGGCAAATTTAGTTCCTGTCAAAACAACTCTTATAGGCTGTCCAAAATCTTTAAATTTAATTTTTTCTTCTAGAATAACTTCATCAATAATAGCTTTTATTTTTCCAACATCACTGTTGGAAACTTTTTCTATTTTTTGCCAAAAAAGCTTAATTATTTTTTTTTCATTTTCTGAAATTAGGTCGTTAAATTCAATTTTTTTGTAATTAAAAATAAATTTAGCATTTTCGTAAATATTTTCCAAAGTCTTTGCTTTATTTAAGAAAACTAAGAAATTGTCTTCAATTTTTTTAAGGAACTCTTTGTTAATAGGATTTTTAAATTTTTTGGTATAATCACAGAAATTTTCAAATATTTTTTTTCTATCAGAATTCTTCATATAAGTTTCGTTAATTGATAAAATTCTGTCTATATCTAATTTTGAGGGTGACTTTCCCACTCCATCTAAATTAAATAATTTGATACTTTCTTCTAAAGAAAAAATTTCCTTGTCTTTGTAAGACCATCCAAGTCTTAAAAGATAGTTTCTTAGGCTCTCTGGCAAAATGCCTATTTTTTCATAATCTTCAACAGTTGCAGCACCATCTCTCTTGGACAGCTTTTTTCCTTCTTTTGAATGAATTAGAGGGATATGTGCATATCTAGGAACGGGCCACTTCATAGCCTTAAATATTTGAGTTTGTTTAAACGTATTTATTTTATGATCATCCCCTCTAATCACATGTGTTACATTCATTAAAAAATCATCTACAGATGCAGAGAGCTGGTAAGTTGGTGTTCCGTCAGTTCTTATAATAACAAAGTCTTCAATAGTGGAATTGGAAATGATAACTTTCCCCTGAACCAAATCATCCAATTCTTCTGTTCCAATTTGATTTGATTTAAATCTTATTATGAAAGGTCCTTTTGCTTCTCCTTTGTTTCGGCATTTTCTACTATAAATATATGGTAAATTTTTTTCTCTAAAACTTTTTTTTTCTTGCTCCAATTCTTCTGTGGTGCAGTAGCATTTATAAGCGCTACCGTTTTTAAGTAACGTCTCGGCAATCCCTACATGTTTTTTTAAGTTTAAACTTTGACTAAATGGTTTTTCATCTGGATTGATACCAAGCCAATCTAAAGTGTCCAAAATTTGTTTTTCATACTCTTTTTTTGACCTTTCTTTATCAGTATCTTCAATTCTTAAAAGACACTTACCTTCATGGTTTTTTGCAAAAAGCCAATTGAATAGAGCAGTACGAGCTCCACCTATGTGCAGAGGACCAGTAGGAGAGGGCGCGAATCGGACTACAATTTTACTATTCATCAGTAGTGTTGTTTACACTAACTGATTAAAAGTTTCTATAAAGAGAGCTTAAAACACCTTGAATTTTTATTCTTTCAGGGCCGAATATTCTAGTTTCGTATGCTGGATTGGCACTTTCAAGAGCGATTGCATTAGACTTCTTTCGATACCTCTTTAGAGTAGCTTCGTGATTATCGATTAAAGCCACTACAATTTTTCCACTTTCTGCAGTGCTTGTCTTTTTAATTATTACAGTATCTCCATCATGAATTCCGGCATCGATCATAGAATCTCCTTCTACTTTCAGTGCATAAAAATCATCTGGGTTTTTTGTTCCAGGAGGACATGGTATATCGTCATGGTGCTCCTCTATTGCTTCAATAGGTAAACCCGCTGCAATTTTTCCAATCAAAGGAATAAAATTTTCTTTTGTTTTTTTAACATCATCAAGTCCACCCTTAATCAAACTTGGGGTAAAATTGTTAAAAAGGTCTTTTACGCTAGCATTTTCAGGAAGTTTTACTACTTCTAACGCCCTTGCTTTATGAGCTAGTCTTTTAATAAAGCCACGCTCTTCTAAAGCAGAAATAAGTCTATGGATCCCAGATTTTGACTTCAATGATAGCGACTTTCTCATCTCATCGTAAGAGGGTGAGACGCCATCACTTTTCAACTTCTCGTTGATATAAACTAATAAATTTTTTTGTTTTTTAGTAAGCATAGAACAAAACCTGTACAAATATGTTCTACAAGTGTTCTTAATTTTTTACAACAGCTTATTATTGTTGGTATATAACAATTCTAGTCGATCAATTCTTTCATTTTATCATAAATTGAAGGCGATTTGATGAGTGATTCACCAACAAGAAAATTTGAAATTTTGGTTTTTTCAAAAATATAATTGATATCTTTTTTGTTATTAATGCCACTTTCACAAATTAATGTTTTTTCACCCAGGTTGAAAGTATTGCAAATATCTACTGTTGTCTTCAGATCTGTTTTAAAACTTTTTAAATTCCTGTTGTTAATTCCTATGATTGCATTTTCAAATTTGATTGCTCGTTCCATTTCATCTTCATCGTGAACTTCAATAATACAATCCAAACCACATTCCATAGCAGTATCGTAGAGATTTAAAGCCAGCTCATCACTAGATGATTTTAGAATAATTAAAATACAATCTGCTCCAATCATAGAAGCTTCGTAAACTTGATAAGGATCAATAAAAAAATCTTTACAAAGAACAGGTAAGTTAATTTTTTTTTTTATATCCTGAAGATATTTTTTACTACCAAGAAAATAATTTTTTTCAGTTAGAACTGATAGGCATGCGGCACCTGATTCAAGATATTGATTTGCAATACTAAGGTGATCAAAGTCATTAACAAACACTCCCTTAGAAGGACTAGCTTTTTTCACCTCTGCTATAATTGCAATTTTCTTCTGTTCTTTAAATTTATTTAGCTGTTTTTTAAAATTGAAATCATTTTTATTAATAGAATTTTTTACTTCACTTAGGGGAAGTTTTTTTTTATCTTCAATTATCTCTAATCTTTTTTTAACTATAATTTCATCTAATATATTCATATTTTCAATTCTTTGTATTTTTTCATCACTGAACCATTAAGAATATGACTTTTGACTTTTTTATAAGCAGATAAAAGATCAGTTTCCTGATTCATAACCACTAATCCAGCTGCACTATTTAAGGAAACAATCTCTAAAAATGCACTTTCTTTTCCTTCAAACAGCTCAATAATTTTACTTGCATTGTATTCTGCATCACCACCAACTATATCTTTAAATTCATAATTTTTTTCTAAAAAATCTCTTGGTTCTATTGTAAATTTCCTTAAGTCTTTCTTGTTAATTTCAATTACCTCTGTTTTTGCGAAAATAGAGATTTCATCAAGACCATCATGGCTATGAAAAACCCAAGCTTTTTTTGCACCTAATTTTAAAATACTCTCAGAATAGGCGTTCAATAGTTCTTTAGCATAGATTCCAATGCACTGAAATTTTGCATTAGCAGGGTTACAGAGTGGCCCAAGTAGATTAAAGATTGTTCTTCTACCTAATTTTTTTCTTACAACTGCAACATTTTTCATTGCTGAATGGTAGTGCGGTGCAAACATAAATCCAAACTGATGTTCTTGAATATTTTTTTTAACCTGTTCTGGATTTTTTAATATATCGATGTTGAGTTTTTCCAAAACATCAGCTGACCCAGATTTCGAGGTTAAGGCTTTGTTACCATGCTTTGCTACATTTATATTCATACTAGCAAGCACAATAGATGCGGCAGTCGAGATATTTAAGGTGTGTTTTCCGTCCCCACCTGTACCACACATGTCTAGAACATCTTCTTTCAAAGTTACTTTTAAAGATTTTTCTCTTAATATAGAAGCTCCACCGGTTATTTCGTCAGAGACCTCACCTTTATCAGCCAAGCCCAATAGAATAGTGCTAATCTTTTCATCATTATATTCAGAGTTCATTATCTTGCGAAATAAAAATTGTGTTTCTCCTATAGTTAAATTTTTCTTATCAGCTAGTTTTTTTATTAATTCCTCGTAATTCATATAAATAATCAGTTTTGTAAAAAATTTTTTATAATTTTTTTTCCAAATGTGGTTTTAATACTTTCAGGGTGAAATTGTATCCCATGTACATCAAATTTTCTATGCGACAAACCCATTATCACATTGTCACCAGTCATAGCTGTAATTTTTAGTGAAGTTGGTATTTTTTTTGGATCAGCTACCAGGCTATGATATCTAGTTGCTGTAATGTACTTTGGTATATTAGCAAAAATTTTTGATGAAAATGTTTTTATACTACTTGTTTTTCCATGCATTATTTTTTTTGCTTTAATAATTTTTCCACCGAAAGCTTGTGCTATGATTTGGTGACCTAGACAAATACCAAAAATTGGTTTTTTTTTAAAATATTGATCAACAACTTCCAAGCAAAGACCTGCACGATCAGGATTTCCTGGACCAGGAGAGATTACAATTTTATCAAATTTTTTTAATTGGCTAACTTTAAATTTGTCATTTCTAGCAACTGTCACATTGCAACCTAGTTCAGAAAAATAATGAAATACATTGTATGTAAAACTGTCATAGTTATCTATGAGGAAAATTTTAATCATTATTTAGATGCCTCAATTAACGCTTTAGCTTTACTTAATGTTTCTTGATATTCTTTTTCGGGGTTACTATCCGCTACTATTCCAGCGCCAGCCTGAATATAAACTTTGTTATTTTTCACAATAGCAGTTCTTAAAGCTATACAGGTATCCATGTTATTTTTTGGGGAAAAGTAGCCAATGCCACCAGCGTAAAGTTTACGCTTACTTTTTTCAAGGCTATCTATTATTTCCATAGCCCTAATTTTTGGAGCTCCAGAAACAGTTCCAGCTGGAAAGCCAGACATTAAAACATCAATTAAAGAGGAGTTTTTTTTAAGAGTTCCAGTAACATTTGAGACAATATGCATTACATGAGAATACTTTTCAATTTTGAACTGACTATCAACCTTAACCGTACCCGTTTCTGAAAATTTACCAACATCATTTCTGCCAAGATCTAGGAGCATCAAATGTTCAGAAATTTCTTTAGGGTCAGCCAAAAGCTCTTTTTGTAAAGAATTGTCTTTTTGTTTATTTTTTCCCCTAGGTCTTGTTCCTGCTATAGGTCTGATAGTAATCTTATTGTCTTTGACACGAACTAAGATTTCAGGACTACTACCAACAATTTGAAAATCATCATAGTTAATAAAGTACAAAAAAGGAGAGGGGTTAGTTTTTCTAATTTTTTTATATATTTCTAAAGGTTTTTTTTGAAGCTTGGCTTCAAATCGTTGGCTCAAAACTACTTGAAAAATATCACCTAATTCTATGTGTTTTTTTGCTATAGAAACATTTTTTTTAAACTGTTTTTTTGAAGTATTGCTTTTTACTATTATTTTTTTTAATTCTTTTTTATTTTTTCTAGCAATTATTTTTTTAGAAGAATCTTTAATAATTTTTTTTAATTCTTTAATATTTTTATTATAATTTAATTCAGAGCATTTTTTTAAATTGTATTCACAAGATATAAAAAAAAGTTTTTTTTTAAAATTATCATGAATAATAATTTTTTTGGGCCTTTGTAGCCTAATATCTGGTATTTTAAGATCATCCTTATTTTGATTTGGAATCTTTTCCACAAATCTTATGGTGTCATAGCCAAAATAACCAACTAGCATTAAAGCCATAGGAGGTAAATTTTTTGGCAAATCGTAATCAAAATTCTTTATTAATTTTTTTAAATACGAGTAGACATTGGTTGTTTTAATTTTTTTTTTATTTATGAACAGTGAGTTGTTTTTAACTTCGTATATTTTATCTGAGTCATATCCAAAAATGGTATAGCGTCCACGATGAATAGCTTTTTCAACTGATTCAAATATAAAACTATTTTTCTTACTTAGGATATTTTCAATTAAAGTCTCAATTTTAGATGGCTTTGAATTGTGCTCTGTGGAGTAAACTAGAGATATTTTGTTTTTTTTAAAATTATTTTTGTAAGTTTTGTAATTACTAAACTGTAGCATTAAAAAGAGTTTGTTATTCTATCTAAAACTTTTTGATTAATTTTTACTTTATATTTATTATTTAGAAACCTATCAAAAGATTGCATTATTTGCTTATCAAAATTCATAGCTACCTGTCTTTCATAAAGTCTATTCATCTCATCACTAGATTTTGTTCGATCATAAGAAGTATCGATGGCTTTAATTAGGTAGTTTTTAGGACCTTTTACTACCAATAATTCATTTTTTTTTAAATTAAATATTTGTTGAATTTGATTTGGAGAAAAAGTTTTATTTTTTTCTAGCCTATTTTTTAAATCAAGTTGTTTAACAAGTTTTTTCTTTTTCGAAATAAGCTGATCAAATAAGTTTTGCTCTTTAATTTTATTAATTAAAAAATTGGCTTTACTGTTAATATTTCTTTTTTTAATTTTATTCATGATATTTTTTTTAACTTCGTCATTTAATATTAGGGGTTTTTTCTTTACGATCTCGTTAATACCAATTAAATAAAAACTACCCTTAATTTCAATTAATTCTGAAGTTATTTGATCATTAAGATAAAATGATTTTTGAATAATGCTTCTATCAAAAGCTGTTGTTTTAAGTGAATTTTTAATAAGTCCATCCTTATTAAATAATTCACTCTTTTTTATATTGAGAGAAAACTGAGTTGCTATACCATCAAAGTTTCTGTTAGATAAAACCATATTTTCTATATCTGAAATGTTTTTAAAGAATAAGTCTGAACTTTGATTTGCTTCTTTATTTTGATTTATGACTGCGTACTTTATACTTCTTAGTTCATCTGAGTAGCTAGGTTTTTTTTTGTGGTAATCTAAAATCTCTTTTTCTGTTATATCGACATCTTCATAGAGATCCTCCAGGCCAATATAGCTTATAGAGATTTTTTTTTCAAAATAGTCTTTTACTCTTGTCGTATGGTAGGAGGTTGATATGGAGTCCAAATTTTGACTTTCTACAATTAGTTTTTTTAATAAGTTTTTTTTAAAACTTGTTTCAAAAGAGAAGCTACTAATTTGATTTTTTAGTAGATACTTTTCGTATTCAGTTCTTGAAAATTTTTCATTTTTGGAAAATTCTGGAATATCTTTTATAAAATTTGACAAGGTCTTATCATTAATTATTATTTTTTCTTCATCAGCATAAATTTCAAATATTTTCTCAGCAACCAATTGATTTAAAATTTGTATGTGGAGATTGTCTTTAATGGCATCAGATACATTTCGATAACTTTTAGATTGCAAACCATTTCTTAATTCATTTACATAATCTTCAGAATATATATTTTTTCCAGAAACCTCAGCAACTACATTAGTTTTGCCCGCACTAAACATGTCTCCCACACCCCATGAGGCAAAAACTGCGATTATTATAACAATCAACAATTTAACAAGTATGCTCTTGGATAATGCTACTAATTTATGTTTCATATTTATTTAGTTTAAAAATAAAGATTAATAGATTAAAAAAGTCTTTATGTCTTTGAAAAGTACTATGTTTGTTGCAAATTGGAAAATGAATGGAACTTCATTTAATTTCAAAGAAGTAAGTAAAGTTGGAGGTTTTTTAAATAAAAATTTAAAAAAATATAAAAAATCTATTATTTTTTGTCCTCCCTTACCTTTGCTCACATATTTTAGCAAAAAAAATGTTAATAATAATATTCAATTCGGTGCTCAAAATATATCCAATATAAGTTTGAGCTTTGGTGCAGCTACAGGATCTATTAGTGCCTCCATGGCAAAAACTAGTGGAGCTGAATATGTAATTTTGGGTCATTCGGAATCAAGATCTTCTGGCGATAGTCTTTTGATGATTAAAAAAAAAATACTACATGCAGATAAAACGAAATTAAAAATAATTTTTTGCATGGGAGAAACGTTGAGCCAAAAAAAAAAGAATCAGTCTTTGGCAGTTTTGAAAAAACAAATTATAGGATCTGTGACTAAAAAAATAAATTTTAATAATATAATATTTGCCTACGAGCCAGTTTGGTCTATAGGCACTGGGCTTGTCCCTTCGCCAGAATATCTTGAAAAAACATTTTTATTTTTAAATAGCTATTTAAAAAATAATTTTAAAATTAAATCTCCAAAAATTCTTTATGGAGGATCTGTTAACCCTACAAATATTAAAGGTTTAAGATCTATTAAGGCCTGTTCTGGCTATTTGGTTGGTGGAGCTTCTTTAAAAGCAAAGAATTTCATTGAAATTATTAAGAATTATTATAATTAGCATCTCAATGGAAAATATAATTCTTATAATTCACGTTGTCATAGCGGTACTTCTGATTGGTTCAGTTCTAATGCAAAGTTCAGAAGGTGGAGCATTAGGAATTGGTACCGGAGATAGTGCATTGATGTCTTCAAGATCTGCTTCTAGCTTTTTGACCAAATTTACTTCCGTGATGGCTATTTTTTTTATTATCACCAGTATTTCGTTAACTATCATTCACAAAAAAGACAAACCAACTGGCTCCATTATTGATAAAATAGAGAAAATAGAAAAAAAGAATAAGACACCACAAATTCCCTCTGCCAAATAATTAAGCTTTAGTTTCTAGAGAAAATGTTTTATAACATTCTTCCATGGCTCGTTACATATTCGTTACTGGAGGCGTGGTTTCATCTTTAGGAAAAGGTTTATCATCAGCATCATTGGCATACTTATTACAATCAAGAGGTTATAAAGTTCGATTAAGAAAATTAGATCCTTATTTAAATATCGATCCGGGAACAATGAGCCCATTCCAGCATGGAGAAGTGTTTGTAACCGATGATGGTGCTGAAACTGATTTGGACCTTGGTCATTATGAAAGATTTAGTGGAATTTCTGCAAAACAATCTGACAATGTTACTACAGGAAAAATTTATAGCGATATTTTAAAAAAAGAAAGAAGAGGCCAGTATTTAGGTAAAACAGTTCAAGTCATTCCCCATGTTACCAATGAAATCAAAGATTTTATTAAAAAAGATATTAAGGATGAAGATTTTGTTATTTGTGAAATTGGAGGAACAGTAGGCGACATTGAAAGTTTGCCATTTTTAGAAGCCATTAGGCAGTTTTCTATCGATGTAGGATCTAACAGATCTTTATTTGTTCATTTAACTTTAGTTCCATACATGAAAGCATCGGATGAAATTAAAACCAAGCCCACTCAGCATTCTGTTAAAGAGCTAAGATCGCTGGGCATACAACCAAATATAATTATATGTCGGTGTGAAAGACCAATTCCTCTTGGTCAAAGAAAAAAAATATCTCTTTTTTGCAATGTCTCTATCAAAAATGTGATTGAAACTATTGATGTAAAAACTATCTATGAAGCACCAATTAGTTTTTATAAAGAAAAATTAGATCAGCAAGTTTTAAATTATTTTAAAATAAAATCCAAAAGACAACCAAACCTTTTACCTTGGAAGAAAATTACCAAAACAGTTCTGTCCTCCAAAAATTTCGTTAAAATTGCTATCATAGGTAAATATGTAAATCTTAAAGATGCCTACAAATCATTAGATGAGGCGTTAACTCATGGAGGAATTAAAAATAATTTACAAATAAATCTTATACGAATAGAGTCAGATTATTTAAAGGTATCGGAAGTTAAAAAGAAATTGGCTGGTGTTAATGGTATTTTAATTCCAGGTGGATTTGGTAAAAGAGGAACGGAGGGTAAGATAGCAGCAATTAGCTACGCAAGAAAAAATAAAATACCTTTTCTAGGCATATGTTTTGGTATGCAAATGGCAGTAATTGAGTTTGCAAGGAATGTGCTTAAAATAAAAAAAGCTAGCTCAACTGAAATTTCAAAACAATGTATACCGATTGTAGGTTTGATTGATGAATGGAGCAAAAACGGAAAAGTTCAAAAAGGTACTTCTAAAAATTTAGGTGGTACGATGCGTTTGGGTCTTTATCCAGCCAGACTTAAGGAATCTAGTTTGATTAAAAAAATTTATAAATCCAAAAATATTAACGAAAGACACAGACACAGGTACGAAGTTAACATCAACTACCAAAAAAACTTTGAAGAAAAGGGTATGTCTTTTTCAGGAATATCTCCTGATAATAAGTTACCAGAAGCAATAGAAATTAAAAAACACCCATGGTTTATAGCTGTCCAATTTCATCCAGAATTTAAATCTAGACCTTTGTTACCACATCCTTTATTCTCCTCATTTATCGCTGCGGCAAAAAAAAATAAATGAAACAAAAAAATATAAACATCTCTAATTTTCAAATTGGAAACAATCTTCCATTTACTTTAATTGCAGGTCCATGTCAGCTTGAGAGCAGGGTTCATGCTTTTAAAATGGTTGAAAAAATTCAAAAAATTACAAAAAAACTTAAAATTAACTTTATTTACAAAACATCTTTTGACAAAGCCAATCGAACCAGTCTTAAAGGAAAAAGGGGCTTGGGTCTTACCAAATCTTTATCGATATTTGATGAAATTAAAAAGAAGTTCAAAGTTCCAATTTTGACAGATGTGCACACTCCAGAACAGTGCTCATTAGTTTCTAACCATGTTGATATTTTGCAAATACCAGCTTTTTTATGCAGACAAACAGATCTGTTGGTAGCGGCAGCGAAGACAAAAAAAATTATTAATATTAAAAAAGGTCAATTTCTTGCTCCGTGGGACATGGGCAATGTTGTGAATAAGATTAAAAACTCTGGAAATAATAATATTTTAGTTACAGAAAGAGGAGTTAGCTTCGGATACAACACTTTAGTTTCTGATTTTAGAGCCATACCGACTCTAGTAAAACTAGGTTACCCTGTTATTTTTGATGCTACACACTCCGTGCAACAACCTGGAGGCAAAGGAGCAGCAAGTAGTGGCCAAAGAGAGTTTGTTGAACCTCTTTCAAAAGCTGCAGTTGCAATTGGTGTTGCTGCTATTTTTATTGAAACACACGAAAACCCAGATCGTGCTCCTTCAGATGGAGCCAATATGATAAATATTAATAAATTAGAATCTTTGTTAAAAAAATTAAAAAAAATAGACTCAACCGTTAAAAGATAATTTAAAATGTCCAAAATAAATTTTGTTAAAGGTAGACAAGTTTACGATAGTAGAGGCTTTCCTACAGTGGAAGCTGAAATAATTCTAGATGATGGAAGCTACGGGTTTGCTATAGTTCCATCCGGAGCTTCAACAGGAACACATGAGGCGCATGAACTAAGGGATGAAAATAAAAAATATTTAAACAAAAGTGTTTTGAAGGCCGTTGAAAACATTAATAATATAATATTTCCAGCAGTAAAAAGCATTTCAGCATTAGAGCAAGAAAAAATAGATGCAATAATGATCGATCTTGATGGAACATCTAACAAATCACATTTGGGAGCAAACGCGATACTAGCCGTCTCAATGGCATGCTGTAAAGCAGCAGCACAATCCCAAAAAATTGAAATATACGAACACATTAGCAAAGATAAAAATTTTTCTCTTCCTTATCCTATGCTAAATATTATTAATGGTGGCGCTCACGCTAACAACTCTCTGCAAATTCAAGAATTTATGATTAGACCTGATGGAGCAGGTAATTTCTCTGAATGTATGCGCATGTCTTTTTTGGTTATACAAAATTTAAAAAAAATTCTTATTGAAAAGAAACTTAGCACCAATGTTGGTGATGAAGGTGGGTTTGCGCCATCTTTAAATAGTGACGAAGAAGCCTTGGATTACATTGTAGAATCTATTGAGCGCGCAGGCTTTGCACCAGGTTCAGATTTTAATTTATGTTTAGATGTGGCTGCTAATGAAATTTATGATGGGAAATCTTACAATATAGAAAACAATAAAAGTAGTAGCCCCGACGAGATGATAAGCTTTTATGAAAAAATCACATCTAAGTACCCAATAAAGTCTATAGAAGATCCTATATTTGAGGATGATTGGGGTTCATGGAATAAGCTCACTAAAAAAATTGGAGATAGAGTTCAGGTAGTAGGGGACGATTTGTTTGTTACCAATAAGACAAGATTGCAAAAAGGAATTCAAGATAAATCAGCAAATGCAATTTTAATTAAAGTAAACCAGATAGGCTCTGTGACAGAAACACTTGATACAATAAACTTGGCTCAAAAAAATTTATTCAATACTATTATTTCTCACAGATCTGGTGATACTGAGGACACTTTTATAGCTGATTTGGCCATTGCAACAAATTCTAACCAAATTAAAACTGGATCTTTGGCCAGATCTGAGAGAGTTGCTAAGTACAATCGTCTTTTAAGAGTTGAGGATACCAGCAAAGACAAAATTGCAATGGCAAAGATTTAAATGAAAAAAATCTCAGCTTACTTAAATCTTCACAAATTTTTTTTGATTAATTTATTTATTTTTTTATACATTTTTATTAATTTACTTGATGGAGATAGAGGTTATTTTTCGTACGTAAAAAAAGACAACTTACTTGTAGAAAAAATATTAGAAGAAAAAAAAATAACCTCTCATCTAGATTCTTTTAGATTAAAAAATTCAATGCTTTTAAAGGAAACTATTAATTTAGATTATTTAGACTATTTATATAGGAACCTTTTTGTTGTAGGAAAACCTGGAGAAAAGATTTATCTAATTAAATAATTATGAGCAAATTACGCCATCCAGAAAAAGTTAACAAAGAATACAATCCTATCCAAAAAAAACCTTCTTGGATAAGAGTTAAAATAAGCAATTCAAATGTATTTGCAGAAACTAAGAAAATTATAAAAGATAAGAATTTAGTGACTGTATGTGAGGAAGCTGGTTGCCCTAATATTTCTGAATGCTGGTCAAAAAAACATGCAACATTTATGATTTTGGGAGATACATGTACTAGAGCATGCGCTTTCTGTAATGTAAAAACAGGTATACCAAATAAGGTGGATTTGGAAGAGCCTCAAAAAATTGCAAATTCAGTTAAAGAGCTTAATCTTAATCACGTAGTTATAACATCGGTCGATAGAGATGATCTGGAAGATGGAGGGGCACTTCATTTTGCTAATGTGGTTACTTCTATAAAGTCACTTAACAGCAACACAACCGTTGAAATATTAACACCTGATTTTTTGAGAAAAAAAGATTCTTACAAAATTGTAGTAGATTCTAATCCTGATGTTTTTAATCACAACCTAGAAACTGTCCCTAGCTTGTATTTAAAGGTCAGACCTGGTTCTAGGTATTTCCAATCATTAAACTTATTAGCTAACGTAAAAATTCACAATCCTGAAATTTTTACAAAATCCGGTCTAATGGTTGGTCTAGGAGAAACTAGAGATGAATTGTGCCAAGTAATGGATGACCTGAGGTGTGCTAATGTAGATTTTATAACTATCGGTCAATATTTGCAGCCTACACCACAGCACTATCCTATAAAAAAATTCATCACACCCGATGAATTCGAAACCTACAAAGAAATTGCTTATTCAAAGGGATTTTTGATGGTCTCATCAAGTCCGCTGACAAGATCTAGTTATCATGCAGGAGAAGATTTTACTGTTCTACAAGCAAACAGAAAATCTGGAATAGAAAATTGCCAATAAAAAAAGTTGTAAAAAAATTTAATTTTCCTAAAAACGATTTAATAAAATTGGTTCTAGATATTGATAATTATAATGAATTTTTACCTTGGTGCAAAAGTTCTAAGATTTTAAAAATCGATGAAGATAGTATAAAAAAAATAATTCATGCAGATTTAGAGATAGGGTATAAACTCATTGCAGACACTTACACTAGTGAAGTTGTATTTGATAAAAAAAAATCTGAAATTATTGTTAAGTCATTGTCCGGTCCTATCAAAAAATTATCTAATATATGGTCATTTAAAGACATTAACGAATCTTCCTGCGAGGTTAATTTTTTTATAGAAATAGAATTGAACAATCTTCTTTTAAACGCAATGTTTGGTAAATTTTTTGATATAGGCTTTGAAAAAATTCTTTCTTCTTTTGAGGATCGTGCAAAAGATAAATTGACCTAAAGAAATTCCTCAATAAGCTTTAAAGCTTTTATACAAGTTTTTTTTTGAATTTGCGCTCTGCTTAATTTTCTATTAAAAAAATATTTTCTAAAATCAATTTTAGATTTTTTACAGATGCCAATATATACCAATCCAACAGGTTTTTTTATAGTCCCGCCATCAGGTCCAGCAATACCCGTAATAGACAGGGAGATATCTGACTTGCTTATTTTCTGAATATTTTTAGCCATAGACAGACAGCATTCTTTGCTGACAGCACCAAATTTAAGAATGGTTTTTTTTGTAACTCTTAAAGTTTTAATTTTTGATTCATTGGAGTAAGAAACAATTCCAAGACCAAATATTTTAGAAGCCCCTTTAACAGATGTTATTTGACTAGATAGCATACCGCCAGTGCAAGATTCTGCTAAAGATATTTTTATCTTTTTCTTTTGTAAAATTTTAACAATTTTATTAGGAAGTTTTAGAACCATAGCAATACAACTACATAAATTAATAGAGCAGAAAATATACCTGCAATTACATCATCTAACATAACACCCAATCCATTTTTCATTTTTTTATCAATTAAATTAATAGGGTAGGGTTTTAAAATATCAAAAAATCTAAAAAAAAAAAATGACAGAATAATTAAAGTTACAAAGTCTTTATTGTAAGTGTTTGTATTTAGCGGAATAAACAAAAGAAAAAAAAGTGGTATATTTTGTCCAACAAATTCATCTATTACAATCTCTTTTGCATCCATTTCATTAAAGGAACTTGAAAACTTGTCTATTAGCACAATGGAGAGAAAAAATATTACAATAGTTATATAGATAAGATAAATACCTCTGCTTTCTAGATATCCAATTGAATACAGGGAATAAAAAATCACACAAGTAACAAAAGACGCTAACGTTCCTGGCGAGTATCTTGAATATCCAATTCCAAACATTGTTAAAATAGATAATAAAAATTTATTGATCATATTTCAGTACAGATAAAACTTCACATGCTAAGGCTTTATTCTCACCTATAATTCCCAATCGATCTGTTGTTTTTGCTTTTATGTTAATTTTGTTTTTATCTAGTTTGCATAGTTTTGAAAGATTGTTTTTTATTTTTTCTTTATATTTTCCTAAATTAGGACTTTGTAAAATTATATTTAAATCAATTGAATCAATTTTTATTTTTTTTTCGTTTAGCATTACAATTACTTTTTTTAGAAGCAAAGAAGACTTAACATTTTTGAATTTATTAATATTGGGAAATAAAGTTCCTATGTCTCCATTTTTTATAGCACCTAAAAAACTATCAATTAATGCATGCAACAAACTATCACCATCAGAATGACCCATGGGCCCCATTTTAGATGGCACCAAAACTCCACCCACTATTAATTTACGACCTTTTATCATTTCATGAATGTCGTAACCTATGCCATGGAAAGTTTGGACTGGAATATCTTTTATGTAGGTTACTTTTTTATTATCAATTTCACCTTTAGTAATTTTTATGGGTAAATTGTTTTTTAAAAATAAACTAGAGTCGTCTGTTACACTTTTGTCTTTATTTAATTTGTGTAGATTGTAAATTAATCCTAAATCAAAAGCCTGAGGTGTCTGTATTTGAAAAACTTTATTTCTAGGAATAATTTTGTTTTTATAAATAGTGGTATCTGAAGACTTAATAGCTGGAATAACTGCATTGAATTTTTTTAACCAACTTATTTGGTTGTTTATCATTTTTTCTGAAAAATAAGGTCTAGCAGCATCGTGAATCAGTATCTTGGTCAAACGGCGACTTTTTGCAATTTTTAGACCATTTTTGACAGAGAGGGCCCTAGTTTTTCCACTATTTGTTATTATAATTTTTTTGTCTTTTATAATTAATTTTTCAAATTTAATGTAACTTTTTTTATCTACTGCTATTATTACCTTTGAGATTTTTTTATTTTTTAAAAATTTTTTAATACTATGATTTATAACCATATCATCATTAACAATATTAAATTGCTTGGGTATTTTGCTAGCAAATCTTTTGCTACGACCACCAGCAACAATTAGGGCGCCTAAAGACATTTTATGAATTTTAAAAAATTAAACATGAATTATTTGATTGGATTTATCACCTTTTTATCTTTGTTGGTAGGTTTTTTAACGATTCAAACATTTGCTGGAAAAGGACTTCTTGAACTCAACTCTCTGAATATTCAAGTTCTTTTAGTAATTAATTTAGTACTTTTGTCAATTTTTTTATCTTTTGTGATTTTTAAATTTTTTAGACTCTTTACGGAGGGAAAGAGCTCAAATTTAATTGGAGCTAACACAAAAAAAAAGTTTTTAATTTATTTTATTTCTTTGTCTGCCGTGCCAGGTATCGTTATTGTAATATTTTCACTTTTAATTTTTAACTATAGTATTGAAAAATGGTTTGATAAAAAAATTAACGAAACTGTTACGAACTCAGTTGAAATAGCCAAAGAATATTTACGTGAGCATCAGTCGTCTATCAGTAAAGACATTCTGTTAATTGCAAATGATTTTAGTAGAAATAGCAAAAGATTGATCAGTAACATTAGCGATTTTGAAAAATATATTCAGCTTCAGAGCAATGTAAGGTCTATTAAAAATATCTTTATAGTATCTGACAAGGGAATACTTACTCATAAAAATCCAAGGCTTGATATTAAAAAATTTAACAAACCAGATGTTTATATTTTGACAGCAGCTAAAAAAGGAAAACCTGTAATTATATCCAGTGCCCACACAAACAAAACATATGGAATGGTCAAGTTACGAGGGTTTAAGAATTCCTTTTTATATGTAATTCAAGACGTGGATCCTAAAATAGTAAATTATATTAAAAAAACAGGAAAAATTTCTGAGTATTATTTTAATATAAAAAATAACATTTTTAATCTTCAAATAACGTTTACGATTATTTATATAATTATTACTCTTTTGCTAATATTTGTTGCAAGTATTGTTTCAATTAATCTATCTAGTTATATTTCAAAACCTCTAACTTATCTTTTTGATGCCTCATCCGAAGTAGAAAAAGGAAACTACAGTATTCACTTAAAAAATAAAAATTTAGATTCCGATTTTTCTCAGTTGTACACAACCTTTAACAATATGATTAAACGGATAAAGGATGATCAAACCAAAAAATCTCAGGAAGGTCGCTACGAGGCCTGGAAATTAATAGCCAAAAAATTAGCACATGAAATTAAAAACCCACTCACCCCAATACAACTTTCATTGGATAGAATAGATTCTAAATTTAAAAAACAAATAGTAGAAGATAAGACTTTGTTTGAAGATCATATAAAAACTATAAATTTGCAAATTTCTGAGATTACCAATTTGCTAAATTCTTTTTCTGAATTTGCCAGGATGCCAGACCCTGAATTTTCAGATACTAATATCATTGATCTTGTTGATAAGGCAATATTGCCATACAAAACCAATTATAAGCAAATATCTATAACTGCAAATTCTAGTTTAAAAAATAATGTGATTAAATGTGATAAAAATCAAATATTCAGACTTTTTACCAATCTGATTAAGAACAGCGTAGAATCTATAGTTGAAAAAAATGAGAACAAAGGAAAAATAGAAATATCGATACAAGATAATGACAACAGTATTGATTTTTTATTTCAAGATAATGGGATTGGTTTTGAGCTAGATCAGATGCCAAATATTTCAGACCCTTACTTTACTACTAAACAAAATGGATCTGGCCTGGGCCTATCTATTGTCTCTAAAATTATTTTTGAACACAAGGGGAATATTAATTTTTATAACAGTGAAAATGGTGCAAATATTCACTTTACCTTTAACAAACGTTTATGAAAAAAATTTTAATTATTGATGATGAGAAAGATATAAGAATTCTTCTATCTAGTATTTTAAAAGAAGAGGGCTACAGTTGTATTGTCGCTGGAACAGTTAAGGAAGCTGAAAATATTATAGAAAACGATTCTTTTAATCTTGTGCTCCTTGACATTTCTTTAGACGATAAAAAGAAAGATGGAATATATCTTTTAAAAAAAATTAAAAAAATTAATAAAGACATTCCTGTGATTATGATATCTGGTCATGCAACAATTCAAGTTGCCGTAGAATCTGTAAAACGTGGAGCATTTGAATTTTTGGAAAAACCTTTTAATACGGATAGGCTTTTGAATTTTACTAAAAGAGCTTTTGAAAACCTAGATTTAAAAAAAGAAAATAAAAATCTAAATAAGCTTTTTTTCGATACCTATGAAATTGTTGGAGATAGCGAGGGAATTACAAAAATTAAGAATATAGTCAAAAAAATAGCTACTACAGAAACAAGAGCTTTGATTTTAGGACCAGCTGGATCTGGAAAGGAATTGATTGCAAGAACTATTCATAAAAGCTCATTAAGAAAAGATTTCCCTTTTGTTGTATGCAATGGAGCACTTTTAGACCCAAAAAATTTTGACCGAGAATTATTTGGTATTGAAAATCCAGATAGCACCATAACAGTCGGTTTTTTTGAAAAAGCAAACAATGGTACCCTATTGATTGATAATGTTTCTGAAATACCACTGGAAACACAAACTAAAATCTTAAGAGTTTTGACTGATCAAAAATTTTATCGTGTAAATGGCAATAAAGAAATTTTAACAAATATACGATTCTTAAGTTCTACCAGTAAGAATTTAAGAAAAGAAATAGAACTAGGAAATTTTCGTGAAGATCTTTTTCAAAGACTTTCCGTTGTAGAAATGCAACTGCCTGGTCTTCAAAGCAGAACTTCAGACATACCATTATTAATTGAATACTTTATGGAAAAAATTTCTAAGAATTTAGGAAAAAAAGCAATTTCAATTAAGCCTAATTATGTAAAATTATACAAGCACGCATGGTCAGGAAATGTTAGAGAACTTCGAAATTTAGTTGAACGTGTAATAATTTTATCTGATGGCACTAAAGAAAACATCGAATTGTTGGTTAATGAAAGCATAGAATCAAAAAATACCAATGAATCTGATAGTTTTTTAGACTTTAATTCGCCTCTAAAAAACGCTAGAGAACAGTTTGAAAAAGAATATTTGATGCACCAATTGAAAAAAAACAAATCTAATATTTCTAAAACTGCAGAAAGTATTGGTATGGAAAGATCGGCCTTGCATCGTAAGTTAACTTCTTTAGGAATTGAAAATAAATGAACATCATAATTTGTGGCGCAGGAAGAGTGGGAATTTCCATTTCTTCTCAACTGTCTAAACAAGGCCATTCTATCACTGTTGTAGATAAAAATAGTGAAGACATTCAGATAGTAAATGACACTCAGGACGCAAAAGGCATTGTTGGAATAGCAACGCATCCTTCTGTGTTGGAAAAAGCTGATGCTAAAAATGCGGATATGATCATAGCGGTAACTAGAAATGACGAAACTAATATGGTGGTATGTCAAATTGCGCATTCACTTTTTAATGTACCTAGAAAAATTGCAAGAATTAGATTTAAAGAATTTTTAAAACCCGTATGGAAGGATTTATTCAGTAAAGAAAATCTTCCTATTGATATTATTATTTCTCCAGAATTTGAAGTAGCAAAATCATTGTATAGAAAATTAGAAGCACCAGGAGCTATTGATAGCATACCCTTTGCTGACGATATGGTAAGATTGTTAGAAATACAAATAGATGAAAAATGCCCCTTGTTAAATACCTCTCTATCTAAACTTTCTGAAATTTTTTCTGATCTACAGGCAAATGTACTTGGAGCTATAAGAAAAGATAAATTTATAATCTTTAAAAAAACAGATAAGCTTTTAAAAGACGATAAAGCATTTATATTGACCAACTCAAAACAAGTAGATCGAACACTTTCTATTTTTGGAAGAGACGAAAAGTTCGCAAAAACAATCTTGATTATTGGTGCTGGTAACATAGGCTTGGATTTGGCAAAGCTACTTGAGGAAGATGAGCAAAAGCCAAGAATTAAAATTATAGAAAAAAATCCTGAAAGAGCAGAGAAAATTGCAACTGATCTAAATGAAGCAATAGTTATTAAAGGAGATGGATTGGATGAAAATTTATTAAAAGAAATCAATATTGATGATATTGATACTGTTCTTACATTAACCGAAGATGATGAGGTCAATATTATGTCTGCATTAATGTGCAAGAAGAAAGGTGTTAAAAGAACTATATCTATTACTAATAGCTCCAATTACGCATTATTACAAACTTCTTTAGATTTGGATGATATTGTAGATCCACGTATGACTACAGTATCAACAATTTTAAAGCATGTTCATAAAGGAAAGATTGAAAGTGTCTATACTCTAGATAACGGTGATTACGAGGTTATAGAAGCTAAGATCTTAGAAAGCTCTGAGCTTTTAAATTTATCAATAGCAAAAGCAAAAATTCCAGAAGGAATTAAAATTGGTTTAATTGAAAGAAATAAAGAGGTCATTGTTCCGAATAAGGAAACAATCTTTGATGTTAATGACAGAGTGATTTTGTTATCTAGTAGAGAAAATTTAAGTAAGGTTGAAGAATTGTTTAAAATATCACCTTATTTTTAAATTATAAAAAAATGAACTTTAGATCGTTAATCTATTACCTTGGTTGGTTTAATATTCCTTTGATCGGTCTTTGCCTCTTAACAATTATTTTTTCTTATTATTCTGGTCACGAAACTTCAATTAAATCATATTATATTGTTCTTTTTATTTCATCTATTTTTTTATTTTTAAGCAGGGTCTTAAATAAAAATTTAAAATTACGAAAATTTGATTTATTAATTGTTATTTTCTTAGGATGGATGGTTTATCCAGCAATCATAGCTATACCCTTTTATATTAGTGCTTATAATATTGATTTGTTTCAAGCATACTACGAGAGTTTTTCAGGTTTTGTTGGATACGGACTCTCTATTTTTGCAAATCCTGAATTTGCAAATGAACCACTGCTTTTGTGGAGGTCAGGGTCTCAATGGATTGGAGGATTTTATTATCTATTTACTATCATTTCTGTCTTATCTACTAAGGATTTTAATTTTATTCCCTCATCTTACATATCTAACTCTACAAACTCTTTAAATTTTGAAACTAAATTTATTGAAAATTTTTTAAATCTATTTTATTGTTACTTATTATTTTCCTTGTTTATTCTACTTCTTTTAAATTTTTCTAGCTTTAATTTATTTGAAAAAATTAATCTAATGATGTCGGCTGTTTCTTCTGGTGGGTTTTTTATCAAGCAGAAATTATTTATTTTCAGCCAACTGGACAAATTTATAGTAGCGATCTGTTTTTTATTTAGCTCTTTAAATATTTTTATACTTTACGAAATATTTAAATTTAGTAAAAAATATAATTTTAAAGAAGATATCACTATAATTATTTTTTCTTTTTCTTTATCTTTTGTAATTTTACTTACATTTTCTCAGTTGGATAATTTTTATAATATTTTATTGTTTGTGAGCACTTCGATATCCACTTCTGGTATTGCACTTGATACAAGCACAAAACTTCCATATGTGTTTGTTTTGCTAGTTCTAACTTTTGTAGGAGGGTCAATTTTTTCAACAGGTGGTGGCTTTAAGTTGTTGCGTGTGGTGTTCTTTATAAAAAAATTTTTAATAGAAGTGACAAAGTTACTAAGCCCGTCCGTTACATTAAAAAAAACTATTTTCGGTAGCCTCAATACTATTAAAAATTCTGACTATTATACAATTTCCTTAATTTTTATTTCATACGGCTTTGTCTTGATTGCAGGTTGTGTTTTGCTAAGCTTTGAGAGCCTTTTATTTGAGGATACTTTCAAAATTGTTTTTTTAACTTTAAACAATACTCTTCCAGTAAACTATCTTGGTAATTCTTTAAAATTTACAGATCTTTCTTATATCTCTCACTTTTTTTTATTAATAATGATGTTTCTCTCTAAGGTTTATTTTATATCGGTACTCGTATTTATTAAAAAAGTTATTTGGGATTAATTCTTTTGTATTATTGTATTTACTCTCTCAAATAAGTTAGTTAGAAGGATTAAATATTGCGCTCTTAGCTCAGCTGGATAGAGCATCGGTTTTCTAAACCGAGGGTCGGTGGTTCGAGTCCACCAGAGCGCACCACAAATATGCATTTTGTATATCTCTTGATTTCTTCTGGTACAAAAACCAATACTTACGTTGGTTATACTAATGATTTATTTAAAAGAGTAACTGCGCACAATTCAGGTAAAGGCGCTAAATATACTAGAGGAAGACATTGGATTCTTGCTTACTATGAAATTTTTAAATCTAAAAATTTAGCCCTAAGAAGAGAGCATGCTTTAAAAAAAAATTACAAATTAAGGAAATCCATAAAAGATAATTATTTAATCAACCTGTAGTTGTTTTTGTATTTTTTTTGATTAATTTTTATTTTTAATCAGTTATAGTTTGAGAAAATAAACAAACATAAAGGGATACAATATAATGAAAATTATAAAATTCGCTGTTTCTATCTTTGCAGTACTTTTACTTGCTGCTTGTGGAAATGAATCAGCAAAAAAAACAAGTACTCTTGATACGACCAAGAGCCAAGGTTTCGTTAAATGTGGAGTCTCTCAGGGACTACCAGGTTTTTCAAATGCTGATGCTTCTGGTAATTGGGCTGGTATGGACGTTGACGTTTGTAGAGCTGTTGCCGCTGCTGTTTTAGGCGATGCTACTAAAGTTAAATACACACCATTAAGTGCTAAAGAAAGATTCACAGCTCTTCAAGCTGGAGACATTGATGTTCTTTCAAGAAATACAACTTGGACATTAGAAAGAGATGCTGCAATTGGTTTAGAATTTGTAGGCGTTAACTTTTATGATGGACAAGGTTTCATGGTTAGAAAAAAATCTGGAATTAAATCTGTGAAAGATTTTCAAAATGGAACTAAAGTTTGTACAAATACTGGAACGACTACTGAGTTAAACATGGCTGATTTTTTCAAAGCGGCTGGTGTTTCTTATGAGCCTGTAGTATTTGAAAAAGCAGATGAAGTTGTTCAAGCTTACGATTCTGGACGTTGTGATACGTACACTACGGACAAGTCTGGTTTAGCTTCTCAAAGAACTAAATTAACTGCACCTGACGATCACATTGTTTTACCTGAAACAATTTCTAAAGAGCCTTTAGGACCTGTTGTTAGAGAAGGTGACGCAACATGGGCGGATGTAGTTAGATGGTCATTAAATGTTTGGATTGAAGCTGAAGAGTATGGCGTTAATTCTGAAAACATTGACTCTATGATGGATAGTAAAAATCCAGCGATTCAGAGAATAGTGGGAGCGGAGGGTACAAAGAACGGTGCTGCTCTAAACTTGGATCAAAAATGGAGTTATAATCTTATTAAACAAGTTGGAAATTATGCTGAGAGCTATAAAAGAAATTTAGCTGACACTGGCATAATGCCTGACAGAGGTCCAAATGCACTTTGGACTAATGGCGGAATTCTTTACGTTCCACCAGTAAGATAGTAAATATTTAAATTAAAAGGGGCTTTTAATTAAGCCCCTTTTTTTTATTTGTTCCCTAAAATGAAATTATTAAAAAAAAATATAGAAAAATTGAATTTGTTTTTGGAAAATTATCCAAAAATAGGAATATATTTTCCACAATTTTTAATTATTTTATTACTAGGTATTGTTATTTCTTATTTTTCCATGAATGCTAGCACGAACATGGCTGCTAGAGGAATAGAGACTGGCTTTGGTTTTTTAGCAAACAAAGCATCATTTGACATTCAATTCAGCTTAATAGACTTCGATAGCAACGATAGTTATGCAAGAGCCTATTTGGTTGGGCTGCTTAATACTCTTTTAGTTTCAGGAATAGGTATTTTTTTCGCAACAGTAATCGGTTTTTTTGTAGGTGTTACTCGTCTATCATCTAATATTTTGGCATCAAAAGTTGCTGAAGCGTATATAGAAATTTTTAGAAACATACCTTTACTATTGCAAATATTTTTTTGGTATTTTGCTATTTTACGTTTATTACCATCATCAGACAATTCGTTAATTCTTTTTAATTTTGTTTTTGCTAACATTAAAGGAATTTATGTTCCTAGATTTGTATGGGAAAATCTTAATCATTTTGTTTATGGTTTTTTGTTTTCTATTTTAGCTATTTATTTATTTGTTTCTTTTTCAAAAAAAAAGCAGGAGAGAACTGGAGTTCAAGTACCAACATTTATCACGTCTTTAATTATTTTTTTTACAATTAACCTTATGGTAACTTATTTTGGAAATGTGGGCTTATCTTTATCGTATCCTGTATTAGAAACTAATAGGGGTTTGCACAATTATATGGGTGGCGTTTCTGTTATACCAGAACTCATAGCTCTAGCTTTTTCACTATCACTTTACACATCTACTTTTATCGCAGAGTGTGTGAGAGCAGGAATTCTTGGAGTTGACAAAGGTCAAAAAGAAGCTGCAGCATCTATTGGCCTAACTAAAGGTCAAATTCTTAAATTAATAGTTATTCCTCAAGCTTTAAGAATAATTATACCTCCGGTTACAAACCAGTATTTAAATCTGACAAAAAACTCTTCTCTAGCTGCAGCAATTGCTTATCCCGATATTGTATTAGTTTTTGCGGGTACAGCTTTAATGCAAACAGGAAAGGCTATTGAAATTGTTTCAATTACTATGCTTACTTATTTGACTTTAAGTGTTTCTATCTCGCTACTTATGAACTGGTACAACAAAAAAAACTCAATAGCTGAAAGATAACAATGAATTTTATTAATTGGAGCAAACAAAATCTATTTGCAAATTGGAAAGACTCTCTTTTAACAATTACAATTTTGTATCTTTTTTATGTATCAATACCTCCGCTATTAAACTGGGTTTTTTTAGATGCCACTTTTTTTGGTGACAGCAAGAAAGATTGCACTGGTGGTGGAGCTTGCTGGGTTTTTGTTAATGTTTGGATTAAAAGATTTACTTACGGCATGTATCCAAATGATCAAATTTGGAGAATTAATTTAGCATTTGTAATTTTCTTTATTTCAATAGGTTCTTACTTTTTTGTTAGTTCAAAAATAAAGAAATATATTTTTATTTTTTTAACTGTAATTTTTCCTTTGTTGGCAATTTTTTTATTTCATGGAGGTTCTCTGGGTTTAGAAGAAGTGGAAACGAGAGTTTGGGGAGGTCTTTTTCTAACTTTATTTATATCCGTATTTTCTATTATTTTTTGTTTTCCAATAGGTGTTTTGTTGGCCATGGGAAGAAGGTCTAACCTTCCTGTAATTAAGTACTTTTCTGTAGGTTTTATTGAACTTTGGCGTGGTGTGCCATTGATCACTGTTTTGTTTATGGCCGCAGTTATGTTCCCAGTTTTTTTGCCCAGTGGCACTAATTTGGACAAACTAATAAGAGTGATTATAGCAATTACGTTATTTGAATCTGCCTACATCGCTGAAGTAGTCAGGGGCGGTTTACAAGCTATACCACGAGGACAATATGATGCTGCAAATTCTATTGGAATGGGTTACTGGAAAAGCCATCTCCTAATCATTTTACCCCAAGCATTAAAAATTGTTATTCCTGGAGTCGCAAACACTTTCATCGCATTATTTAAAGATACACCATTAATTCTTGTTGTTGGTTTGATGGAACTGCTTGGTATGGTCAATATGGCAAAAACAAATCCTGCATGGCTTGGTTTAGCTACCGAAGGTTATGTGTTCGCTGCGTTTGTCTATTTTATTTTTTGTTTTTCTATGAGCAGGTATAGCCTAAGCTTAGAAAATAAGTTAAAAACTACCAATTAATATGTCAAAAATTATAGAGCTTAAAGATGTTAATAAATGGTTTGGTGACTTTCAGGTTCTGAAAGGCATCAATTTAACTGTGTCTTCTAAGGAAAAAATAGTTATTTGTGGCCCTTCAGGATCTGGCAAATCTACTCTTATTAGGTGTATTAACCGTCTAGAAGAGCACCAGAAGGGTGACATTGTAGTTGATGGAATGACTTTGGATGCAAATACGAAAAATATAGAAAAAATTAGAAGTGAAGTTGGAATGGTGTTTCAGCAGTTTAATCTATTTCCACATTTATCTATTTTAGATAATTGTACTTTAGCTCCCATTTGGGTGAAAAAGAAATCTAAAAAAGAGGCTGAAGAATTAGCCAATCAATACTTAGAAAAGGTTCAAATTGTAGATCAGGCTAAGAAATTTCCAGGACAACTTTCAGGTGGTCAGCAGCAAAGAGCTGCAATTGCTAGAGCGCTCTGTATGGAGCCAAATATAATGTTATTTGATGAGCCTACTTCCGCACTGGACCCAGAAATGATCAAGGAAGTTTTGGATGTGATGGTAGATTTAGCCAAGGGTGGAATGACTATGTGTGTTGTAACACATGAAATGGGCTTTGCTAAAGAAGTGGCGGATAGAGTTATTTTTATGGATGAGGGTAGTATAGTTGAAGAGAAACCTACCGATCAATTCTTCAACAATCCAGAAAACGATAGAACGAAGCTTTTTTTAAGCCAGATTTTAAACTAACCAATCTGGATAAGGTAAGTTTTTTGATTTTAAAAAATCAACATTAAAAATTTTACTAGCAGATCTAGATCCTACATCACAAAGTATTGTTACTATGGTGTTTCCGGGCCCCATTTCTTTTGCCATTTCTATAGCTCCAGCAACATTAATTCCCGAAGAAGTTCCCAGACACAACCCTTCATGCTTCAAAAGATTGAAAATTATATTTAACGCTTTTGTATCGTTTATTTGATAGGCATAATCTACGAGTGTATTTTCAAAATTTTTAGTAATTCTAGAAGTTCCAATTCCTTCAGTGATTGAAGATCCTTCTGATTTCAGGTCTTTATTTTTTACAAAATTATAGAGTGATGAACCAAATGGATCACTTAATCCAATTTTTATATTTTTATTTTTTTTTCTCAATCCTTCAGATACTCCAGCCAAAGTTCCGCCACTACCTACGGAGCATATAAAGCCATTAACATTACCAGAAGTTTGTAACCATATTTCTTCAGACGTTGTTTCAATATGAGCTTGCCTGTTGATAGTATTGTCAAATTGATTAGCCCAATAGGTCAGCTTACCAGATTCTTTTCTAATTTTTTCTGCTACAATTTTGGAATATTTTACATAATTATTAGGATCGGAGTAGGGCACTGCATCCACCTCTATAAGCTTTGCACCTAACTGTCGGATAGCATCTTTTTTTTCTTGAGCTTGTGTTTTTGGAATCACTATTACACTTTTAACACCAAAGTAATTGGCAACTAAAGTTATTCCAATTCCTGTATTACCGGCCGTACCCTCAACAATAGTACCTCCTTTTTCTAATTCTTTTTTATTTAATGCATCTTTAATTATGTAAAGGGCAGCCCTATCTTTTACAGATTGACCTGGATTTAAAAATTCAGCTTTTCCATAAATTTTACATTTCGTAAGTTCAGAAGCTTCCTTTAAATAAATTAAAGGAGTGTTGCCAATTAAATCTATAATACTATTTTTCATATTTGTTTGATCAATTAAACGAGTTAACTATTACGAAATTCTCTACTAAGCAACTTTCTTTAAATAAAATTGACTAACATCAGTATGATTTAAAGAAAATCCTGTCTCACAGTAATCAAAATAATAATTCCATATTTTATTGAAACGCTCATCAAACTTAGTGTTTTTAATGGCAGGCCAATTTTTATTAAATCTTTTTTTCCATTCAATTAAAGTTTTTGCGTAATCATGACCAAAATCTTTCTGATGGTATAATTCTAATTTGTGTTTTTTAAACAATTTCAGTAAAATTGACTTACTAGGAAGCACTCCTCCTGGAAAAATATATTTTTGGATAAAGTCAACATTGTCTGCATAATGATTAAATGAAGCATCGTTAATAGTGATTATTTGCAAGCAAACCTTACCTTCGTTATTGAGCGAATGGTAAATCTTATCAAAATAAGTATCCCAATACTTTTGCCCAACTGCCTCAAACATCTCAATAGAGATAATTTTGTCGAATTTTTTTTCAATCTTTCTATAGTCCAAAAGATTTAAATCTAAATTAGTTTCTTTGAGAGGTATTTCTGTTTGAACATACTCAAATTGATTTTTACTTATAGTATAGCCACTAAAATTAGTTTTTTTATTTTGTTTTAGAATTGTATTTATAAATCCACCCCAACCAGTGCCAATTTCACAAATATGATCATCATTTTTAATATCCAAATTATGAATTATATTTTCGTATTTCTTATTTTGAGCATCTATCAAGTTCAGCTCTTGATTCTCATATAGGGCAGAAGAGTAGCTCATGGTTTTATCTAGCCATTTAGAATAAAAATCGTTTCCTAAGTCGTAATGAAACTCAATATTTTTTTTAGCCTGATAAATAGAATTTTTTTTAAAAAAAAATTTGATTTTCTCTAATAGCTTTAAATAAAAATTAGGCTTTAGAAGAAGATTGTTTTCTTTTTGATTTTTAAGCAGTACCTTTAACACACTACTTAGGTTGGAAGTGCTCCACTTATTATTGATAAAGCCTTCTGCAAAGCCAAGCTCACCTTTTAAAACTATATCACGAATTAAAGAAGAATCGTTTATTGTTAAGTCAGCATTTAACCCAGACTGACTACCTTGGTATATTCTTTCATCCTTATTTTGAAATCTTACCTTCAGACTTCCCCAACGAATGTTATTTAAGTAATTTTCTAAGAAACTTAATCCAATTTTATTCATGAAAACTAACAGTATCTTTATTTTTTTTGGGTTTAAAGAAAAATTTTTTTCCTTTTCTAAAAATTTTGATTGCTTGGAAATGAATCAGAAGCATAATTTTTTGAGAAAAAAATAAATTTTTAAAAATTTCTTTTATAAGACCCATGTTAGAAAAGGAGATTTCTTTAGTTTTAAGGCCAGTTAATAATTGCATAGATTCGTTGTTAGCGTTTATTTTAAGACCTATACATGGAAAAATACTATTTAAACTAAAGTCATATCTCATGTCAGATCTTAAAAATGGAGATACATACATTTTTTTAACTGCCGTATGTTTTATTTTATTTTTTTTATTAATCTTAAATACGTAGCAATGCTGCTCATGATGCGTATTCTTAACCTCATATATAACAAATTTTAATTTTTTTTTATTATCAATGCAAAAGTAAATAGATATGGGATTAAAAACATATCCTAAAAATCTTGGTACTGACAACAAGTAAACAGTTAAATTTTCACTAAGTCTATATTTTTTATTTATAGTATTTTTTACCCAGGTTAAAAGATTAGCATTTTTTTTTCGTGCCCCATGATCTTTTGAATGAAAGCTTAAAATATTAAACTTATTAATTGAGAAAAAGTTTTTTTTTTCAATTACATTATATTTTTCCAAATTAAGCATTATCGCTGGATAAGAATGAGAAAAGAAATTTTTAAAAGGCTTAGTTCGCTTATGAAAAATAGTTACTTGATAAAAATATAAATCTTTCATTTATTTAATATTTTTTACAATCCTTAGTGCTGATTTTAATCCATCTTCATGAAATCCATATCCCTGCCATGCTCCAGCAAACCAAACTCCGTTTTTGCCCTGAACTTCATTTAGTTTATTTTGCATATCTTGGGTTTTGTTATTGAATACTGGATGTGAGTATTTAATTCTTTTTATTATTTTGTCTTTTTTTATTTTATCATCACAATTAATTGAAACAAAAATATTCTTATCTATTGTGAGGTTTTGTAATAAATTCATCCAGTATGTTAATGCAAAAGTTTTTTTTCTATTAAGAAAGTTCCAGCTAGACCAATTGTTTTTATTTTTTGGCATAACACTCGTGTCAGTATGCATAATTGCAGTATTGCCTCGGTACTTTACCATATTAAGTAATTTTTTTTGATCTATTGTGATCTTGCTCAGTATTTTTTTTGCACTATCTGTGTGGGTTGCAATGATTACATGATCAAATTTATATTTTGTTCCTTTTAAGGTTGTGATGTATTTTTTTTGCTGGTTAATTTTTAACACTTTTTCATGAATAAAGTTTTTTCCTCCTACTAGTTTATAAATTTTTTCTACATAACTCTTACTACCATTGGAGATTGTGTACCAAATTGGTCTCTTTTTTATAATGTTGATCAATCCGTGATTTGAAAAGAAACTTAAAATAAAATGAATTTTAAAATTTTTTATTTTTCCAACTGGATTTGACCATATCGATGCACACATAGGGTAAAAGTAGAAATCTAAAAATTCTTTTGAAAATTTATTTGAGGAAAGAAATTGAGAGACGGTCTCTTTACTAACTATCTCGTTATTAATATATTGCTTGGTAATTTTATTAAACTTGAACACATCTTTTAAAACTCTCCAATATCTTAGCGTGAGACTATTTTTGCTTAAGAATATTGATTTTAAATTTTTACCTGACCATTCGTATTTTTTTTGCCTGTTTATGACTGAAAAGCTCATATTGCTTATTTGATATTTTATTTTAAGTCTTTGAATAAATTGAATAAAATTTTTGTAATTAAAATTGTTAAAAACAATGAAGCCACTATCAACGTTTACCGACTCTTGGTTTATCTTTATTGTGTGTGTGTGGGTATGACCACCCAAATACTCATTTTGCTCAAAAATTTTAACATTGAAATTTTTATATAAATAGTAAGCTGCTGAAAGACCAGAAATACCTGAGCCAATAATAATTACCTTCTTTTTTGTCAATTTTTTAAATTCTTAAATGCTTCTAGAGCGGAGTTTCTTGCTTCAGCATGATTTACAATGGGAGCGTAGTAGTTTTTTTTTAAATTAAAATTAACTTTAGATTGCTCATCTTCTGGCATTTCCCATGGCTTGTGAATATATTTTTTTGGTATTGGGTTTAATTCTTTTACCCATTTTTTTACATACATTCCTTCAGAGTCAAATTTCTCTCCTTGAAGAATTGGATTAAAAATTCTAAAGTACGGAGCTGCATCAGCACCACATCCAGCAACCCATTGCCAACCTGCAACGTTATTGGGTACATTAAAGTCTAATAAGCAATCTCTGAAATGCTTTTCACCTTCTACCCAATTAATTCTCAGATGCTTTACTAAAAAAGACGCTGTTATCATTCGAACTCTGTTGTGCATCCACCCTGTCTCAGAAAGTTCTCGCATTCCAGCATCGACTATCGGGTAACCAGTTTTTCCCTGTTTCCACTTTTTTAACTTAGCATCATCCCTGACCCAATTAAATTTATCAAACTGCTTCCTTAGATTGCCAGTTTGCATTTGAGGGAAGAAATTAATTAAATGATGCGCAAATTCTCTCCAACCTATTTCATTAATATATTTTCTGAAGCCAATTTTTTTTTGAGAAATTTTATAGCATTCTTCAAATATTGTTTGTGATGATATTTCTCCAAAAGCCAAATATGGTGAAAGCTTAGAAGTTCCTTCCACAGAAGGAATGTCTCTATTGGTGCCGTAATCAACAATTTTTTTTTTAATAAAATCTTTTAATAATGTTTTAGCCATATCTTCACCTGGGGTCCAAAATTTTTCAAATTTTTCAAACCATTCTTTTTTAGGCAGTATCAGATTTAATACAGCAGTATTATCTTCTTTAATTGTAGATTTTTTGTATGTAATTTTTTTACTAATAAAATTTTTATTTTTTAAATACTGCTCTTCAGCATTTCTCCAATAGGGAGTAAAAACTTGAAACGGTGTATTATCTTTTTTTCTAACGCTAAAAGGATCTTGTAACAAATTACTCTCAAATTTTTCATAATTCACATCATAAATAGCTAGTTTTTTTTCAATTTCATTCTCAATTAGCCGCTCATCAGGTCTGGCAATTGCATTGTAGTAAAAGTTATCTATTTTTTCATTTTTAATTAATTTTTTTATATATAGAATTTCATTATCAGCATAAACTTTAAAAGAAATTCCTATATTATTTAATTTATTTTGAAAGTTAACTAAAGTTTTGTGTAGCCACCATCTTTGAGCTGATCTATTTTTAAATTTTTTTTCATCATAAATAAAAAATGCCTCAATTTTTTCCTGGATATTACAAATATTGTATAAGGCGGGATTGTCATCTATTCTAAAGTCCTCTCTGACCCATAAATAATTTTTTTTTGACATATAAATTTCTTATATATAAATCAAGCTGTTTATTACATATTTTTGTTAATTTTATATCTTGCCATACAAGCTATTTTAGAGTGTATTGACTGAATATTAAAAAGGGGGACATTTTTTCTATGAGTGCACTACTAAACCAACATCTAGGAAAGAAGCTTAGACTTAGAAGAACTTCTCTAGGTTTTACACAAACACAAGTAGCACAAGCAATTAATGTTACATTTCAACAAATACAAAAATATGAAAAAGGAACTAATGGCGTTTCATCAGCTAGATTGTTGCAATTAGCCAATTTCTTAAAAGTTCAAATAAAATTCTTTTTTGAAGATTATCAAGACTTTTCCGAAACAACTCAAAATGACGAGAAGCAAAGCCTCAATTATTCATTTTTAACCAAGTTATTTTCTGAATTGAACCTGGATGAAAAGAGTAAGCTAATTCAACTTTTGAATACAAATAAAGAAGAAAGAAAAGTTATCTAATTTTTGGCTCCTCGAGCAGGACTCGAACCTGCGACCAATTGATTAACAGTCAACTGCTCTACCAACTGAGCTATCGAGGAATTTTAGCCACAATACAAATTTTTTTTACAAAAACAATATAAATATGGAGGCCACGTCCAGAATCGAACTGGAATAAAAGGATTTGCAATCCTCTGCGTAACCATTCCGCCACGTGGCCATATTTATTCAAA
>Ga0307986_10000021_pt1 | contig 98109 bp, 91 predicted proteins | sample EllFjometageno82_FD_203170 | JGI IMG/M metagenome (GOLD analysis project Ga0307986, IMG submission 203170) | Marine microbial communities from Ellis Fjord, Antarctic Ocean - #82 | ecosystem: Environmental > Aquatic > Marine > Unclassified | place: Southern Ocean | collected 2014-10-09 | reverse complement strand
CTTGGTGTTGAACGGCTGGTGCGTAGCCGCCCGTGATGGCATTGACGGTTATTATGAGGTAGGAACTATTACTGCCGAGCATCACATAGAGAAGCGTTTAGCACGAATGACAGGAGAAGCAAAGGCCGTTGAAGGGTCACGGGTGGATATGAAAGCACCAACCTTTGTTGAGGTTGAGATCCACTTCGCTGACTATGACGACCGTGGCATACACATTCAAGGAGTCATCACTGATTTGGCACCAACCGCAGGGTTGTCCGATGTAGTCCCTGTCGAGGATGTAGAGTATTTGGTAGGTGAAGACGATGCTTGAAGAAGAGGACATCACTATACTACTGGTAGCACACAACATTAGGTTCCGTATTGCTTCACGCCTCACCACGAAGAACCAAACTGGGTATGACATAAGACCCGAATGCGACCTCTTTGGCCGTAGAACTATTCCAGCGCAAGTGAGCGCATTCCTGATCGAGAACGGGTTGCCCGTTCAACAGCGATACACTAAAGCCCATCATTTGACACGGCTTTTGAGGCTGATGAAGCCGTTCATCCATTTCACTAAGGATCCGGAAGGTTTTTTAGCCGTCTCGGCTCATGTCGGTAGTCTTCCCGAAGCGACTACACATGCTGGCGTGTTGGAGATATTAGATAAATTAGAGGTGATTGAATGAATCTGTTTGAAGACGAGGCACTTGACACGAACGACTGGTTCGATGTATGCCCAAACGCCGAGGATATTATTTTCGATGAGAAGAAGGTATCACTGTTTGATGCCATGCGAAAGTGGTTGAACGACTACGACCGCCTCCATGTAAGAGATGCTTTGGAAACCGCCTCCACACACCACGCATTCATGCTTGATGTTATGAATGCCACATGCCCCAACGATCCAACCGTGATGTTTGCCGCCCGTGAACTATTACAGAAGGAGAGTTTTGGTATTATGTATTCCCTGCTGGCACTTTCAAAGGATGGTTCCGGTCGCCGTCGCATTACCTTTCCAAACAAAGCCCCAAAGCCTGTGCCGAACCGCCTACTTGCTGTGTTCGGATTGCGACCAAGTGAACAGAATTGGTTTGAGAGAATTGTAGCCCGTGAAGAGAATGTTCGGGCGGTCTTACCACACCTTTTAGACAGCGATTGGGATTTCATCATCCATGATAAAGCAACGCTACTAAAACCGACCCCTAAACAGGCTACTAAGAGCCTGTCCATTGAAGATTGGGGGTCGAGTCGATGACACCCCAACCTATATACCCAACCCCCTATTGGCATGAATCCCACGGAAGTGTAATGATGACTCAATTATGGATGACCCACCGCCCCGACACCCTACAAGGAATGGTTGGGCTTGAGCAATTGAAGGACGATGTGCCTTCATGGGTAGTCCATTCACAGAACAAGCATCAATTAAGGTGTGGGGGAGTCATATTCTATGGGAAACCGGGCACTGGTAAGACCAGTGGAGCAAGGGCTATTGCTAAGGATATGCTCGGATCTGGTTTCGATAACAATTTCCATGAGTTCAACGCCTCCGACGAGAGAGGCATACAGTTCGTAAGAACCCGCCTCAAGCCTTTGGCTGAACAGAAGGCAGTAGGCCACGATTTCAAAGTGATAGTGCTGGATGAAGCCGACGGACTCACCAAGGACGCTCAAGACGCCATGCGCCAATTGATCGAACAGACTGGTTCACATGTCCTTTGGATTCTCACATGCAACCGTATTGGTCGCATTATACCTGCTCTCCGTTCAAGACTACCAGCATACTCATTCAGCCCTCTTGGGGATGATGACGCCGTTGGTTTCATTGTCCGTATAATAGAGGAAGAAGGATTTCCTACACAGTGGAGTGAGAATGTCCAGCAGTTCGTCGCAAAATACAAAGGCGATATGCGTGCTTGTTTGAAGGCTATGCAAACATGCAATCCCGAAGACCCCGACGCACTACTTCGTCTCATAGCCGTTGATATGTCGCCTATTTTCGCACTTTATACGGATATGCTTACTACCGAGGCGACAATTACCGTTGCCTCCGAACTCATCAATACTCTCGGCATAAACCGTGACGAGTGCATAGAAGGATTGCATGAAGCCATCCTTCAAAATTACAAAGACAATGAGATAACTTACTTGGTTGCATGTAAGCATCTCATGATCCTCGGACAGTGGGCGGCAAGAAGCCCCGACTGGACAGCGAGCGATCTCCTATTCCTCCATGCTATGATTGGGGATTATGAACAAAGAGGGTGAAATATATGAGCGAAAGACAAATTGGAAATGATTGCATAAGCGAAGCGGCTAAAATACTTGGAATAGGGGTAGAAGAGGCATTAGCCTCTTTTGGTGCGTGGATGAACGAAACCTTCACCGACATGTGGGAACTGGCTGGTAATTCAGCACAGGGCTTGGATGCTGATGATTTTAACGACTTTGCTGACATGTATGTATGTGCTAATCGCCCAAGTGGCGGTGGCGGCGGCGGATCTGGCGAAGAGTGGGTTGGTATGTTCATCGGCTTCGACCGACGCTTTGACTTGATGAAGCGCAAGCGTGAGTCGGCTATCGACTTCGCTACTTCCGACCTTACAGGTGCTATCAAAAACGGATTCAATTACAACGGTAACAAAGTCGGTATTGGCCGTGCTTACACCTCCGAAGGCGTATGGCGAGCCGAACACGGTAGTGGGACATTTGTGTCAAAGGACACATCCGACTCATCACCCGACTGGGTTATTCCTCTCAACGAGAAACTATCGATCTGTATGCTCAAGGGTGACAACACTCCACAGCGTGCTACCGCTATGAAGTCTCTTTGGGCTTTCCACGGCAACGCCAAGGACAAGTTCCTTGACGAAGGCCCGATTATGATTACTGTTGAAGGTGCTTTTGAAGGTGCTACACACGACTGGAACCTTTGGCAACCAATTTCCATCAAAGGAAAGTTCGATGCAGAAGGCTACAACGGTGCTGGCCCTACTCTATCGGTGAGCAACACAAAGTCCACCTATGGTCTTGACTGGGTTCCCGAAGGTAAGAAGCGAGACACATGTGTTGGCCTGTTCAATCCCGAACAATACCTCACTACTACTGGTGACTGTGCTGTTAATTTGAAGGATTTGCTCTCTCACCATCTCGACAACCGCCGTGAGTCATACACTGACCGCAACGGTATTCAACGCTATGATGGCCCTATGGTCTGTATTGTTGGTGGTGTCATGGACATTAACCATGAAGGCCGTGAGTCCCAGTGGGACACCACAGGCCGTGACTACTGGCTATCCATCAGCACACAGGTTCTTCGCCGTGAAGATCCAAATGCTCGCATTGGTATTGGCGTTGCCGGACAAGTGAAGGAGGCTCATAATGCTCTCTCCGTTCTCAAGGGCGGCGAATGGCTACCATACGCAAAGGGTTCCCGTGTTTGGGTCGTCGGTCGAACCGAGTCCTATACCAACCAAGACGGCGATGAAGTCGTCAAGGTTCAAGCACACGGTATCTATGCAGTTCCACACAAGTCTATTCCAGCACGCAAGCCGAGCGAGTCAAGTAACGATCTTGGCAACCTCAATGGCTTCGGTGTCGGAGGTGATGAATGATGGCAGGAACAGGATTTTTGGACGGCTTTAAGGAAAAGAAAGGAAACTACGAACCACCAACCAAGACGGCTGGATCGAAGAAGGCGGCGGCGGCACCACGCCCTGCCACGAAAGAGGAAAGAGAACAATTCATTCCTCCCGACACCCCCTCCGTTGAACACGAACAATCGCTCGACGAGGAACCACCTGTCGATGAGCCTTCTCCTTCACCACCAAAGGTGAAGAGTAAGCCAAACAACAACAAGGTGAATCGTGCCCATACGGAGAGTCACCTATCACGGGTCAATCCAACAATCGCTACCATGATTGCTAATGCTCGCCAACCGATGAATACCCCACAGGCATTCGTCATGTGCGGAATCGCTGGACATCCAAAGACAGGAAAGACTGGTATGGTGCTTGACAGCCTCACCCCACAAGAAGTGAAAGCCGGTGCCGAGATTTGGCACATTGATTTCGATCTTGGTGGAGAGACAACAAAGGCGGCTCACCATTCGGATAAGGCCGAAAACATGGTTATCCTCAACCCTTGGGTCTTCAATTACGGTGAGAGTCGTGTTCCTTATGACTTCCCTGCTACATTCCAACAGACCATTGATATTCTCAAAACTGCTAAATCCCAAATGGAAGCACAGGCTGAATACTTCGCTGAACATGGCAAAATGCCTAAACCATACCTAAAGACTGTGGTGTTCGATGGAGCAGACCATTGGCTACATATCACTGAAACCTGTATGAAGGTAGATGACTTGGATCTGGGTGTCGATGGTATCGCTGTTTCCGGTAAGAAGACAACCACGCAAATTGGTCGCTTCAATTGGAACATCCGTGCTACTCGCTATCAAACTGCTATGGTTGCCATGCGTGAACTATGTCGTGGTGGAGTCCACTGCTACATCATTACTCACATGAAACCGGGTTATGACAAGAACGGAAACGAACTTGCAGGACAGGACACACCGAAGTGGCTTAAGGACACCGAAGGACACCTTCAACAAGTTATCTATACTGAACTCGAAGAGGAACGCAACGAGAGTGGCGAAATGACGGGCGTTGTCCGTGGCTACGCTGTCATCGTTGCAGATCGAACTTCTCTCCAATCGTCGGGTCGTGTTATGCTCTTTGAGCGAAACGACGACGGTGGCGTTTGGCACGGATGGCCGGGTATTAAAGAAGGCGACTTCACAGTGACAGGAGGCGATGAATGATGGTGCAAATGACGATTAACTATACCATAGGTGGTAAGGAAACCAAGACGGTGACAGGCGAGTGGGTTATTGCCACTGGCCCGTTCTCATCCTTTTGGGTAGTCAAGAACGACGAAGGTATTTTCTCCGTGAGCGAACACACGGTTATTACTATCCTTTGCGACGAATTACCCGACGCTATCATGATCCCTGTTGAAGACGCATTGAATCATATTACTATGCAAAAGGAAATGATGGTGAACCAATTGACCCAACAGTATTCAAGTGAACTAAACCCTTCAAGGAGGGATTACTCTTGAGTGGGTTCCGTATGCTTCAACACAACCTGCTCGGTTTCCTCAAGGCTTTCGACGGCATGGACGATTTAGTCGTCACTGTCACGGAAGAGGGTCTTGTTGCGGCAGGAACGCTTGAGAAGGCTTACTTCATCACACGGTGGACAAACTACCGTGAGGGCGAAGAATGCCTCGTAGAAGGCGAAATACCACTGGGACAATTGAAGACCTTTACATCCCTCATCAGCGAATGCGGTGCAGGAAACGAAGAAGTGGAATTACAGGTAAGTGAGGATAACATGATCCAAGTCATTGGTTCTAATGCAAAGTTCTCTATGCCAACAGTGAACACTGCTTCATCACAGGCTGGTGTTTCGGCTGTTGTAGCCATGATTGAGGAAAGTGAAGCATCCGATTGGATGGCTTTTGGTTCGGCTAATTTTGGTTTTCATATGGCCTTCGATTCATCGGAGTTCCAGCAATTACGCAATACAGGTAAGGCCATCCAAAGCGGTGCGCTCTATTGCCTTGAAGCGAATGTCGCTGGTTTGACACTAAGTGTCAAGCGTGATCAAATACGCATGGAATCTACACTTGAACCCCAAGAGAGCAGTGTCGCTGATGAAGACGACATTACTCTAAATTGGTTTGGAAAGTGGCTTATGGATGCTCTCAAGGCTATGCCGGGAAATGGGACAATCCACTTGCACGGAGGCAACGACAGCCCCCTGCTAATACGCCACGAATCACCCGATGGTGATTTTGGAACGCACACAGTTATTGCACCCCGGCAAGAAGAAGCCGAGGGTTCTCAATGATTATTGCCACTTACGAAACAGACGAACAGGAATGTCCATCGATCTACCTTCGCTACCGTGATGAAGACGGGAATGTGATGGAGAACTATGTGTCGGATTACCGACCTTACTTCTATGTCGCCGCCGACAGTGACATGTCACGAATTACGGAAATGTTCGATGAACGCTTCCGTGGATGGTATGCTGGTGAGAAGACCAGTATATCTCTCCCGACCGAGGAATTACCCGAAGGCCGTGAACTACTTTCTATTGTTGCTCCATCACCCAGTTCTGTGAAAGGTATGCGTGACCTTTGCGACGAAACATGGGAGGCTGACATTCACTTTCCCGACCGCTTTGCTATTGACAATATCAATCCAAAGGACATGCCCGACTGGTTTCCGAACATGGTTCGGGCTGGTGGCTTTGACCTTGAATGGAATGAAGAGGGTGAACTCACCGCTATGGGCTTCACCACAGACGGTGAGGTAGTTCGACAGTGGTCTTGGCACCCGACACATGAAGGATTAGGTGCATTTCGTTCCGAGAGGGAGATGCTATTGTCATTTGCCGATGCGTTCAAAACGCTGGATCCCGACCTCATTACTACATGGTCGGGCAACCGTGCCGACTGGCCGAAAATGTATGAACGCTACAAGCACCACTACATTGGCTTCGATTGGATGTCGCCTCTTAGTGATGTCAGCAGTTCGCCGCCAATGACCCACCTCCCACGAAGTGGGGTTTATGAGGATGGTTCTCAAGTAATACCGGGTCGAATGACTGTTGATTTGGCAGACAGGAACCACGGCTTTGAGCGTGTGTGGAGAGACAGTGGCAACGGCCAATTGTCCGACCGCCGACTTGGTGCTGTTGGAAAGGTAGCATTCCCCGATAGTCCCGAACTGTGGAAAATAGACACTAATGGGATTACTCACCACGATCTATGGTTGAATCACTTCGATGACTTCTTGAAATACCATAGAGCCGATGTTATACTCACTGATCGACTCGACAGGGAATACCATGTCACCCGATTCTTCATGGCTTTACAGCGTGTGTGTGGGGTTTCATTTGGTTCCGTGTTCACCGTAAGTCGGTTCGCAAGGGGCTTACTACGCCGTAGGGCTTCGTGGGCTTCGCCAACAGGATTATACAACAAAGGAAAAGGAGATTCATACGGTGGTGGTTTCGTGGCCGAGCCAAAGACTGGCCGCCATAACAATGTAGCCGTCTTCGATTACCGTGCCATGTATGCTGAAATCCAGCGTGCTGACAATATCAGTCCCGAAATGCTTCGTCACGAAGCGGGAGAGAATATCCGTGCTGTTGGCAACGGGACATTTTGGAGTCAAGAGAGCATAGGGGTATTGCCACAATTGCAGATGGATCTTGCTGATGCTCGCAACGCCGCTAAGGCCGAGATGAAGAAGCACGAAGCAGGAACTTCGGAACATGCTGGCTTCAACACACTACAATTAGCATTCAAGAGAGCCGCCGCATCGGTCTATGGCCTCATGGGACACACAGGTCATGGTGAAGCACACAGAACCGTTGCCGCCACTATCACCTATGTCGGGCGTTCATTGGTTTCACGACTCATGGATGTGTGCGAAGAGATGGGCTACGAGCCACTCGCAGGACACACCGACAGTGCATACATAGGAATTGGCGATGACGACGGTGAAGAGATTGCCGACGCTTTGACACGAAAGATACAGAAGGAGTTCGACTCCGAGCGTTTCGTCGTTGAATATGAGAAACTGATGTCGTCATGGGTTGCCGCCAAAAAGAACAGAAACTTTGGCTGGGTCACTTGGCCGAGAGAAGCACTCCACTGCACTGGCTTTGAGATGAAGAAGTCAAATGCCGCATGGCTCACTAAACACATTCAAGAAACAGCCTTTGAATCACTATGTCGTGAAAATGCCACGGAGGAAGACATAAGGGACATGATGAATAATTGGATAAGGGCTGTGCGAACTTTAGTGAAGCGAGAGTCTCTTGTTATGAGATCTAGGCTCGGTAAGAAGGCCGAATCATATGGACAACAAGGTGGGTTTCAAGGAGCCGCTAAAGACTACAACCGCCGCAACCCCGACAACCGCTTTGAGAAGGGTGATGGTGTCCCCCATGTCTATACTACAAGAGGGATCGAGGCGTTCCGAACAGATGAAGAACTCGAAGCCCTTGACATTGATTACACAACGGTTATACAGAAACAGATAATCGCTCCGGTCAGTCTCATTTTCGAGGCTATGGGCTGGCGAGAACTGACAGCCGACGGGGCAACCCCCCAAGAGTGGTGGTAAAATATGGAAGAAAAAGAAGACATAGCGATGGTATCATTTAGTGGCGGAAAAGACTCAACAGCCATGCTGTTGAAAATGCTTGAGATGGACGATCCAGTGAACTATCCGGTGCATCGCATCGTGTTCGCTGACACTGGTTTTGAGTTCCCCGAACTTTACGAATACATCAAGCATGTGGAGAAATACATTCAAGAGAAATACCCCGAAAGAGGGCTACATATCGAGCATGTGTTCTCAAAGAAGTCATGGAACGATTGGTTCTATGGAAAGGTGACGAGAGGAAAGAACGAGGGTAATGTGCGAGGGGCACCTCTAATTGTCTATCCTTGCTACTGGGCAAGAGAAGCAAAATTATACCCCCTCCAAAGGGCTACAAAGGAATGCAACATCAAGTATGTTGGTATCGCCATTGATGAGAAACGCCGTGTGTCGAAGACCGCAAAGGAGGATGGCATACGCTATCCCCTTATCGAATGGGGCTGGACAGAAGAAGACGCTTTCAAATATCTTGACGCCCTTGAGATGGTGAACCCTCTCTATGTCAATTTCCAGCGTTTGGGCTGTTTTCACTGTCCCAAGCAACCTGTCGGTTCGTGGCATATCCTGTGGAAAAAATACCCGGATCTATGGGCGCAAGCAAAGGAATGGGATGAAGAGAGTCGCCGTGTTTCAAATCCAGTTCATGGTTTCAATCAATACGACAGTCTTGCTGAAATGGAAGAGAAGTTCAAAGGCGGCTTTGTTCCAAAGGGCCGAAGGCCGTTTGAATGCAATTCCTGTGACGCTGTGAGTATCTATCACGACGACCAACAAGGCATCATTGAGATGTGGGGCGAAGAAGGCGAACTACATGCCGACGACGCTATGTCCTGTGAAATTAACGACCCCGGAAATGAAAAAGTCCTTGAAACCTTTCAATGGGTGAAGGCCGAAGAAGAACCAAAACCAAAGGAGTTATGGTAATGATAACCCATAAAGCACCTCGCCCATACCCTGTGGCAAACCATGAGGATTTGTTCTCTTGCTACGATTGGCACCCCGGTATGCCCGACAATATCATTCTCCGTATGACTAAATCGTCACTGGGAGAATCTACCTTTTGCTCTCAACAATACGCAATCAAGCGGATTATAGGCATGAAGGAGCCACAGAACGACAACATGCTACGAGGAACCAATGTCCACGACGCCGTTGAAGGCTTCTATCAAAGGGTGGACATCGAGAAGGCTACTGAATCGGAGGATCTAGATGGCTATTTCCGTGAATGTTTCCCTTCTTCATCGGAAATCCGTTCGGGGCAGGATTCTTTCTATTTGGATGAAGACTTGCATATTGACCGCTACCGTGTGAAGGAGGTAGAGCGATTCAACAACAGCCAACCCGACAATTTCTTGCCGACTGGTAATGAAAAGGAGGTGGACACTGTTGTCGAAATAACCGTTGATGGTGTGGCACAGCGCATCCACTTTGTTGGGTTCATTGACCGAATATATAGCAACCCCGACGGCTCTCTTCACATACACGAACTCAAGACAGGGGCTTGGAAAGAGTCCCCATACAAATACGAGGCTATGCGTAAGGAAATGGCATTCTATGTGTGGTTGTTGCGAAAGGCCGAGCCTTTGACACCAATTACCCACTGGGGTTGGGATCACACGAAAGGGGTGAAGGACACCGACACAGAAAACGCTGAAATGTTCCGCTTAGTGGAGGCAGTTCGTGTCAAAGAACTGGGCTTGATGATGGTTGATATGCAAAACCTCGTCCGTATGCACAAGAAATACAAGGGTGATGGGGAAATCAGTATGTTTCCTCTTATCCCTCCCTTCCGCCAATACTCGATATGCGACCCGTGGTGCGCTGTCAAAGAGTTCTGTCCACGCTATCAAACACATTTGGAGTGACTATTATGACGCACATGTTCCGACATTTCCCCCGTGAAGTGGATATGCGTAAGCGTAAGGTAGTGCATAACATGGAGGAACTCCAACGCTATGTAGCCGCCACCAACGGTGCCGATGACCTCACCACCACCGTCTATGGGTTCCGTCAATTGAAGACGAAAGGGAACCGTGGTGAATACAATACTGCTGTGATCCCTCATTTCGTCATCGACATGGACTATGAACGAGCCATGAAAGAAGGTGTTTCATATGCCCAAGCGGGAGATAGGTGCTTCACAGAAGTCTCTACACTGCACCAGCACCTTGTGGCGAACGGCTGGCGACACGCCATGTGGTTCACCGGAGGCGGTGTCCATATTTGGGTGAGCCTCGACAAAACATACTCACCTACTTCTGTTGAACTCGGTGACTTCTTACTCACTGGTCGCAAAATGATTGACTCATGGGTCAAGAAGTGGGACTTATCCACACTTGATCCAGTGGTTTCATTCCGACCCGACCGTCACATTCGCATTCCTAATACATACAATTTCAAGCGTGGGCTGTGGGGTATGCCACTAACGACGGAGGACATTGATAATGGGTGGGCATCAGTCATAGCAAAGGCCGATGAACCGCACGGTGGTATGGTTCCATACGGCGAACAAGGTATGGAAATCAAAACAAAGAAGCGTGACCCAGCCGCCCCATTTGAGGCAGATCCTGTCGATGTGGACATGAAAAAGGTCGGGAACATCACCGTCCTCCCATGCTTGGCGTCAGCCGCCTGTGAGAAGGGTAGCAACCCAACGCACGAAGCGAGAGTGTATCTCGCCATGTATTTGGGCGACAGACTCCGTTCATTCGCCCGACCCCCTCGTTCGTCACCAGTCACCAACCGTAGCATAAAAGAGACAATAGTCGCTTTCATCGAGGATCTTCAATGGTCGGACTACAAAGCCGACATCACAAAATCATACATCAGCCACAATGTGGACAAATACTACAAGACACCTTCGTGTAAAACCCTGCTTGAAAAAGGGTATTGCATCGGGCGTTGTCCCTTCTATGATAGGAGTGGTGGAATATGATTTTCTCAATTGAGAAATTGATTATTCAATTGATAAAACCCAAAAAGCATTCCAATTGGAAAATGAAAACCGGAGATGAAAAACAATGAGATTAACAGCAAGAATATGTGTAGATAGAAAGTGCCACAATTTAGCACGAAGTGGCTTCCGAAAATGTGTCCGATGTATGGTTGGACAAACCCCCGACAAACGAGGTGAAGAGGAATGAAGTGCTGGCACTGTAATGAAGAACTCATTTGGGGAGGCGACGATTCTTTCGAGGACTGGGGCTTAGATGGCGAGGGCATTGTTTCTAATTTCGTTTGTAGTAATGAAAAGTGTGAGGTTACTGTATTTGTCCACTTACCATTGGAACCGATCCGAATAAAATGTAAAAAACCATTAGTCCATAAACCTCAATTTGAGGGTAAAATACACTGCAAACGGTGTGAAGCGGAACAAACGGAGATGATTGAATGAGCGAAGACATAGAAAAAATACGAGCCAAAAAAGTGGCAGAAATGCAAGCGAAAATAAAGAATATGGAAAAGGATGTAGACGAAGTTCGTGCCATGCAGAACCAATTTACTTGGGCTGATTTCGATATTGACGAACCCGACTGGGGATTTCGTGTGAGCGAAGAAATGGAGGGTGCCTTTGAGGTATGCCAACAAGGCCAAATAGTGGCGATGACCGCCGACCCAAAATGGGCACTGCTCGTTACCGACCTTCTCAACCGGGCAAGACTGGAAGAACTCATTATGACAAAGAAAAACACAAGTGCCGAGGATGCACAAGGGGAGTGAAGTTAGTGCATCCTAATCACTCACTTTGTCATGCTTGTTTTATGAGTCTCCGAAAGACATATCCCGAAATTATGAAGGTGGAATAGATGGTTGAAAAAATCCTCTATATCGACAATCGGGAACGATCTGGTCTTGAAGCGGCTGTTAAAGAGAAGGCTGATAAGGCCGGTATCAAGTGGGAAGTGAACCAAAATCTCATCACAGACTACTGCTACGGTCAATTGGGCATAGAAGCCAAGACCATTGATGACTACATGCAATCCCTCCAAAGCGGGCACCTTGCCCACCAATTGGAAAACATGGACGAGAACTACAACCGTAACATCCTCGTCATTCATGGCAAACTGGACGCCTATGTGGCTCGTTTGAAGCGAAGAGGCAACAGAACCCCCTTCGCTCGCATACAGGCCCAATTCTTAGGTTCCTTGGCTCGCCTTGATGTGGATTTTGATTTGACAGTTATGCAATTCCCTACACCCTCCGCCGCCGCCTACTGGATCGTGAAGAGATGTGAGAAGGATGGCACGCTGGGTAGTATCAGCACATATCGCACACTGCGCCGCACATCGAGCGAAGACATGCGTATTGATGCTCTTAGGGGTTTAGGATGTAGTGAGGCAATCGCCAAGCGTTTGCTAAAGTCATTCGGCTCTATTACTGAAATTGCTGGCGCAAGTGCAAACGAACTTATGAAACTTGAAGGGATCGGAAAAGTGCGTGCTAAGGGCATCGTAGAGGCATTAAATAGTGAGTCCCCTGTGGTGAAAGAGAGAATTAAAATCACCAATGCCTAAGTGTTGATATAGGGGATAGCGATAGGCACAATTCCAACGGAGAGAGAACCATGACAGTATCAATAAACAGCGACATGAACAACTTAATGGCGCAACAAAGGCAGTGGGACGACTATATGGTCGTGAATAGCGACCATGAAGGTTCACAATTCATTCGTGGTTATATTGAACGGTTCAATACCGTTTCTTTCTTCAATGAATATGCTGGTCTGTTGTCGTTCTTTTTCGTCATGGGTCAGTTATGTGCCCCGTTCATGCGAATACCTATTCACGGCACTTACATCGACTGTCGGGTTCACACATACTGGATCCAACAATCAAGGACTGGAAAGTCAATCGCATGGGAGTTCACCGACCGCTTGCTTGAGGCATGTAATGTCGAGAGCGACACCTTCACTGCTGGTTCGGATGCTAAACTCATCGGAACAGTCCTGTCCGAGCCTGTAATGGACGACAACGGGCGTCCAACGGGTGAAACCAACCACATAACCGTTCCCGGCCTTCTAAACGGCTACAAGACGCTTCTCTTTGACGAGGCGTCAATACTACTCAATGACTCAAAGTCACACTTCTCCGACAAAATCCTATACCTCCAACAAGCGATGGCACCACTCGGCTCACGAACCAATGTCCTCGTTAAGCACCTTGTAGGAGGCGATGTAAGGACTCCATCGGGTGTTTCCCTATGGATGACTACCTATCCTCCTAAAGACATCATGGCGCATGTCTTAGACAAGGGTTTCTTCCAGCGTGTATTCTTATTCCAAAACGACATTACGGCGGAACAACGCCAAACCACCAGCGAACACCGTGTTGCAGGGGCGTATGTGCAAACAAATGAAAATATCATGGATTACGACATTCTCGCTGAATACATAACAGGCTGTGTCGATGTGATGAAGAACCGACTCTTTGACGCTATGGGCATTACATGGGAAACCGTTGAAATCCGTAACGCCGAAGGGGAGATAGAGGAACGCCGTATAGAGCGTGACGAAGTGTGGAACCGTATTCCCGAAGGGGAGAGGGAACAAGCCGCTATGCGCCACGCACACGACATTTTCACGGTATCAGCAGGGTATCATCCTGCCATCCTTAACGCCGTTGATGACTACTACGGGCTGGTGAACAACATAGCCAGTGAAGCGGTGCGTGAAACAGCCCTGTCGTTCCTACCCAACATTGAGAACTACACTATGATTTTCTCAAACCTAATCGCTGTTCTCATGCAGGAAACAGAAATCACCGAGGATCATGTGATGATGGCAAGCGAAATCATTTTCGACAATCTCCATAACCTCACCATTTGGCTTGAACAGAAGGAATCTGTCAAGGATAAGAAAAAGGTCACAGCCGAGCGTGCTTCGTGGTCTAAGGCACAGACCATGTGCAAGCGATATACCAGCGAGAAGGACGGTATTGAGCGTGTTATGCAATCCGAACTACTCAAGGTATATGCCGCCCAGCAATCGGTGGCTGACATCACAGCCCAACGACGCTTCAATGCCTTGACAAAGGGCGGTTCGGTGGAAATCGTCAAGCAAGGAAAGGGCGGTAGGAATTATGTTTCCTTCTCATGGGGTGGCTAATATGAAAGGCGTTGCTGTGATGTTCGACACGAACTTTGAGGAAGGCTGGCGTAGTGACATGGACATCATACTGATTGCCACATGGGATGGAAAGAAACCCATTGTCTATACCGACATATCCATGAGTGAGAAAAGTCTCAATTGCGAAATGAGGGATCTGGCGTCTTTTGATTGGTCGTCTTTGACAGACTTAGTGGGCCATAACTTGCACGGTGAGTTCCGTAAGGGTGCATTTGACCTCTTGAGAGAGGTAAAGAAGGTAAGTGCCCCTGTCCTTCAAAACGAAGGTAAGAGATTCGACTTGTATGACCTCGCTCGATGGAATGGCGTGAGAACACTACCCATCGAAATCATTTCCCGACTACGCAAAACCATGTCTTGGGTCAAAGGTCAGCACATCAAGGTTGCTCGCTGGGCTATTGAGGATGCAAGGTTAAGTCACGATCTATTCATTAAGGTGAGAAAGGAGAGGCGAGTTCGCTTCCTTGACACCAAGACAGGAAAAAAAGCGTATGCTGATGTTTCGTGGCATACCACCGAAGAGGAATAGGTATGGCACGCATTGTTTGTGGGAGGTGCGATGGCCGGTTTTCGAGCAACCCAACCAGTATGGGAAAGAAAGGCTATCGCCCTCTATGCGCCAAGTGTAGAAGGGACATAGCCGCAACAAACGATACCCAATACATGTGTATAGGCACCAATGCTCAAGGAAACCGTTGTCGCCAGATCCGTATGTTTGGCAAGGACACATGTTGGAATCACGATTAGAAGAGAGTCCTTTGTGCCGAAGAAGGGAGAGGATTTTTCAATCCTTTCAATCCAAACATTTCTACTTGGGGGAACTTGTTGGCTTTTGGTTTGCGTAGCCAAGGGTAGAGCGTGTAGCCCGAATCCATAGCATCCTTGATGTATCTATCTAAGGGCTGGTGCTTATCTTTTGCATACATGTAATTTGAAAGGATAGATGGCCCTTCATGCTCTCTACCCATTTGTAGTATTTTTCTTTGGAAGTCGTCATAGGTTCTTCCTTGTTGTTGTAGGGTTGTTGCCCCATAATCCATATCACGGCCAATATATGGAGGATCTAAATACAACAAATCATCCGGTCGTAATTGATCGTTGAGGTCAAAGGCATCACCTTCTCGTATGTCCACTCCTTTGTAGCGGGAAGCGTAAGCATCGAGGTTAAGCGAACCAGCATGATGTGGGAATGCACGCCAGTTCCCTACCTTTTTCTTTTCAGCATTCGTGAACCCTGCTGTCGAACCCTGCGCTTCTCTTAACGCATGTAATCTATTGACTTCTGCATTATTGTCACGCCATTTTTGGTGTGGGTAGCGACCTTCTGTATAGGCTGTGGCGTAATCTGCATCGAAGCCGCCGATAGGGACTTGTTTGCCCTTTGCGTTGGTTTCGGTGCGACCATCCCAGTCGGCACCTCGCCAGTCTGTGCGGAAGGAGGATAGGTTGTTGCCCACGAAATGCTGGGCGAGTTCACGAAGGTCTTGATCTGACAATTCCTCTCCATCCACATCTCGTCTTTCACGAATAGTATTCATGGCATCCATAGCGGCGTTATGTGCTTCTTGCGATTGAGGAATAGCAACATCACCAAGACCAGCCTTTGCTTGACGGTGGACATTTACAATATCGGGGTTCATGTCGTTCATCAAGCCACTGCCCCTATTCATACCCAGCACGAAAGACCCACTGCCTGTCATTGGTTCGACAGGGCGACCCCGTGAACCCAATTGTGAGGCCATGTTGCGGAACTTTGGCATCTCACTTGTTTTGCCTCCCTCCCAATTCATAAAGGTAGAAAGCATACTGTTTTCCGGATCTGTGAACCCTCTCATAGAATCAAAAATAGGTTGGTGATCGATACCGTCTAAACGGGCATCTCTCATAGCCTTGAATGGTTTTCCTTCACGCCCTTTTGCTTGGAACGGGGGTTGTGGTAATGGGTTTTCTTTATTATTCTCGTTGAAAAGCCTTAGTATTTCGAGGATTTGAGGGTCTAATTCATCAATGTCTTCATAGTGCTTACCATCAAAAACAATACCCTTCATGATCGTCCACGCTTGGTCGAAGGCATTGTCCCTCATAACCTAACGCCTCTCATCTACGGCCAAAAACTCATACAGAATGAAAACACCCGTCACCATGAGAAAGGCATAAAATATACCTAACATCATCGATCCCTCGCTGGTCTTGTCCCACCTGCACCTAATGAACGGCGCATTTTAGGTCTTGCCCCCGAACCACTACCACGAAGTTTAGCCCGTTTGTAGCGGTTTGCTGTGCGTTTTGTTTTGTTCTTACGAGAAACACTCCATGAGCGTTTCTTAGACTGTCGTTCAGCACGACCCTCTAAGTTATTTTTTGAATATCCTTGGAACTTTCCTTTGAGGACACCGAATCCAACATCGGCGGCACGCCTTTCAACATCGGTCGTGCGTTCCGCCATAGTTCACCGCACGCAGGACATTCCCATAAGAATATCCTTTCCCTACTTCCAGCATAAAACCCGTTTATGCGTATTGCGAGAACGCCGGTTTTACAACCCGGACAGTCCTGTGTCACCTTATTACGATAGTGATTAACCACCTTAATACCCCGAATGGGTATAGGTGATTTCCGCTTGTCCCGCACCAGCACCAGCCGATGTGACACTGACTACTTTCCCACTCACGGTATAGTGGATATTTTGCACCAGTGCTTTCGTTGAAGAACCATTTGCATTCGACCAATTGATACTAATTAAGTGCGTATTAGCCGCACCAGTAGCACTGGCGAGTGGTGTGCAAGCCAATGCCGCTAAGGCACCAGCCGAACTACCCACAGGTTTTATTTCTTTCTCCGACCTATGTGACGGGGTAATTTGATACGAACCACCGGCACCAGCACCTAAAGCGGCGTCGGATTGATAGAATAAATGGGTTTGGTTTGCACCATGAATTGCACCTAAAGCGGCGTTATGTCCAACAGGGTTTCTTGCATAAAATACACCAAGTCCTGTTTCGGGCAAAGTCCCGGCGGTCAATGAGGGCGAAGTTCCATAATCATTTATTGGATCGGTTGCGTCGCCATTTGCCTTCTTCAATGTTGTTAAGGGCATAGGGCCACCACGAATGAACATTCTTTTGTCCTCGATAGCCGCCACATTCAGTGGGCTGGCATAGGTGATTCGCATAGCCGCCAAAACGACCGATTGCTTGACAAGGTGAGAATAAGGCATTTGCGGATAGACACCAGTGCTGACATCCACCACAGGGCCACATACAAGACCTACATTATTTGTTCCATTGAGTTCCGGATCGACAATGACAAGCACCCAACATTCTTGGTTGGAACCACTTGGTAGAACCATTCCGCCCGAATTGAAACGACCATTGTAATATGCGCTTGTATTGAAATCGAATGCGTTTGCGTGCCCTACATTGTAGAATACACCGTCGAGGCATACTACCCCTGCATCAACGAAAATGGAATTAGCACCACCACCACCATTTGGTCGAGTCACACAGTTCCCTACAATGGGGTTGTTCCTGTCCGAACCCCCACTGTCTGTTTGATAGTTCGTGAGTCCGATAGGGATAACACCGTTTCCAATGCCTCGTTCAACAAAATTGGTGAGCGTAGCGGAGGAAAGAACATCTGTGTCCCTTAATCCATCGGCTTGCCATGTTGCACTCGTTCCCGTTTTTTCATGCCCTTCTGTTATTCCTGTTGTCCCCATTATCGCACTTCCATTACAATATCTACACGGATCTCGTTGGTTGCATTCTTGCTAATAGGAACGAAAGACGCCCTAAAAGCAGGATTGTCAAGTGGTGTAGCACCATGCAACACCACCTCCTTAACATCCGATGAACTGATCAAATCAGTCGAGAAAATAGCATTTGCTGAAATCGTGCGGTCATCCACACGCTGGACAGTAGGAGTAGTGCTGAACACTACATTCCCTGCCCCACCGTCACGGCGTGAGGCTTGTCCCCCCGATGTTCCGAGGCTTATTTGAGTAAGCAAACCTTGTAGGTGGTCGGCTAATTTGGCTTTTATTCCATCAAGTATTGGCATTATCTCACCTCGTAGAACACGGACTTAGAATGACCCACTGGGTCGGCCCTCTTTGACTTTACCCTTAATTGGAGGTTGTCGGCTATGGCAACGATGTTATTTGCTGTCAGCGTAATGCCGGTAGCGGTGACGGATTGAACACGCCCAACATACAAACCAGCCAGTGTATAGAGTAGGTCGTTTGCGCCGAAGCGGAGGGTTGCATCCACACCATCGACGGCGATAGCGGTTGTAGCATTGGCGTTGATTGCACCGTTCTTGATAACACCAGTAGCACCACCTTGCACTCCAATAGAACCCAATTGGCTGTTTGTAGGTGAGCCTCGCCAGCGACCACCAATGATGAAACGGGTATTATTGACAATCCGTGTTCTCACACGGCTGGCGGCGACCAAACGAACTGACCCACTTAAGGACATTTCAATACGATCCTTTAGGCGTGTTGGGTCTTCTTCGCTGTTGCTGGCTGTTGATGTGAGCATGTCGGCAAGAAGCCCCTCAATACCCTTCTCATACTGTCCAATTACTATATCAGTCGTGCCACCAGTGCTGTGGTTGGTGACTTCAAACACAGCATATTGGCCCTTGATGCCTTCATTAACAAAGTCCACTCCGATGATTTCACCCGGTTGTAAATGACTTGCTTTAACGAGTCCAGTAACCCTAATCATAGCGGAACCTTGCTCGGTTCGATTCATAAATTGTTTCGCCATTTTCAAAGCCAGTGCCCTTTCCTTCACACCCGGAACCTGTTGAAGTAAAGTGCGAAGGACACCCTCTTCGTTGCCCTTTCCGCCCATTAACTTGGCTTTTTCAAGGTCTTTGACCTCGGCTCGGATTGTTTCGTTTTCGGCTATCCTATCACCTTCGACAATTACATGGTTTGCCATCTCCAACATAGAAGAAACCTCTACCATTTGAGGGCCACTGGATGAACCAATGCGTTGTTCTCGGCCAAGGAAGACCTCACCCGAATAGATGATTCTTCCTGTATCATCCATCAGCATTTGTCGTCCATCCATTTGCGAAAACCCACGCATTGTATCGAGAACTCCAATACCTCTTGCGTCCCTGCTCACGAAAACACTACTATGTTCAATGGTCGATGAAAGGGAGGGGTGGGCATTAACCATAGCGGATTGCGAAACCTTGTTATTGGCTTGTAGGTAATATCCTATGTTTGACGCTGATGGGTAAGAGTAGATTGCGTCATCAACCATTGTCGGCTCATTTGCTGTTTCATACGGCAGGAGGTCAGCACCCGGTATTGACTGGCCGATGTCGTCAAGCAACATCAAAGAGGCGTCGGTGGATCTCACACCAACTGCCATGTAGTGCCCTAATCGAACAGTGCCACCCAAAGACATACCGCCGCCACTAAGGGACTCGCCGTTGATGTTTCGGAACTTCAATAGGTTCTCTTGCCAATTGCCTTCACCGGAGATGACATCAGCACCAGCGATGCGCCACTTCTTATTGATAGAATCGAGCAAATAAGGAGGGTGGTTTGCCTTAGAAAGTTCCCTTCCATCGACATATATTTTGTTCAACCCACCTGTTCCCGGCCTCTTGACATATGAAATGACACCTTCCTTTGCTCCGTCGTTTAGCACGAAACGCTGGGGAGTCAGCATTCGGAAATCCGATGGGTCGTAGTGCCCAATGCCTCGATAGCCCATATTAGGGGAGAATGTCTTGGTATCACCACTGTCCGTAGCATCCCATTTATCGGATAATGAAAGGCCGACGGAGACAGCATTGTCCACCAATGAAGGCAAGACAACAAGAGAGTGCTTAGAAGGGTAGATGTTCGCTACCGTAGCGGCGACAGTGGCACCATTCTTACCAAAGTAAATGTTTCTCCCTGCAAGGTCAGCGATACTCGAACACTCACCTGTGCTGGCTGAAATAGTAAGTCTGCTTTCGGTTCTTGCGTTGTAGGTTAATTGTCCTGTCAAACCAATAATCACCAATGTTCCCGTTGCAGGGAATACTGTTGCATCGGCCACTGTGATGTATGTTCCCCCATCAATAGAAATCAATTGCTTCGGCCCAAGTGTAGTCATCGCCAAGTCAGCCTGTGCTTTGACAACATCTTGATCTGCACCACGCCTGTTGTAAGGGTCTAATATCGCTGTTGTAGTAGCGGTGAAACTTGTTTGGGTTTGCGAAACAACCCCTTTGCCACCCGGATGGGTGCTTTGGGAATAGCGTGGATCTACAGATGGAACCAATCTACCCTCACCATCTCGTCTTGAAGCATCCGACTTGAAGTGTTGAAGCATGTTTGCGCTTGGTATCAAGTGCCATGTAACATCACGCTCGTTGGCATCCGGCCATTCCATTGTAGGCGCAGTATCGCTTCGAGAACCAATTGGTTCAATCGTTCCGGGCATCTTAGATTGGTTCATTTCAAACATACCGTATCGTTTGTCACGGGTGAAAGGCTGGTGCCCATGGCCCGACGATGTAACCGTTGAGTAAGCACCCAACAACCATCCATCCTGTGTGAATTGGTCTGTGTCATCCCAGTCTTTACGGGTAGTGAAACCAAACGCCTTGAGAGGTCGCACCATACGCATGATGTAGTCGGCTGTTTTACGCACGGGTTGTTCCACTGCCGATACTGGGACTGGGCTTTGACTGTGTAAAGAGTCGGAGGCGTCATATGGCATTATGGCCCGGTTGTTGTTGTTGTTTTCGGGTCGCTCAAGCCAAGTCTTACGGACAATATATACTCCGCCCCAAGGCGGTAAGTCACCGCAACCACGAACAGCCCAGTGGTCTAAGACACCCTTACCATCGAACATAGTGATGGTATCGGAATTAGCAGGGGCACCGTGGTTTGTCTCTCTATCCAAAGACCATTGAGGCATTTGCCATTTTTGGTTAGGGGAGAGAGGGCCGCCGTAAGTAGCATCCGGCCCTGTGGCGGCTGTCGTTGCGCCTCCGGCGAACTTTGTCCACTTGGTTTGCGATACCCAAGAAGGGGTCAATGGGAACTGTTGTCCAATGGCTAAATCGCTGTGTAGTGAAACTGCCTTGGTGCTGGTTACGATATAGTCTTCGTTCTTTCCAGTAGTTCGCTCGCTTTCGGTTTCAATAACCATACCCAATCGAGGTGAAAGGTCGGATTGCACCTGTCGGTGGTCGGCTATTTCGGATAGAGGAATAGGCATGACACCTCGGTCGGCTGTATTCTTGTTCTTCATGTCCAATGAGCGTCCCCATCCGTGTGCTGGGAAATGGGTTTGGTCGCCACTGCTCACTTTGTGATCGACTGGGTGTGCGTTGAGATGAAGGTTATTTCCTTTATGATGTATGAATGTAGTTCCGCCACCAAATGCGGTGGATTGAGTCACTGCTTCAACCGAACCTGCGGCTAAAGTAGCATCACCGGAATGGTGATTCAAACCAATAATAGGATCTGAACCTTTGTTCAATGGTTTAGACTTTAGGAACTTAGCGGCTGTGCCTGTTATAGTGGCGAACTCGGTTCGGTGCGAATCAACCATACCTGCTGGTAAAGCATTTGCTTTAACGAGTCCAATGTCCTCCAAATCCAGCACACGACCCATACCGGCTGGTGTTTCGCCTTTTGTCCATGCTTCGTTTGACAGGCGTGAAAAGCCTTCTAAATCATGGCCTTCGTTTGTATGCTCACTTACAACAAAACCAATAGGAACACTTCTTTCCACACCTGTGTAGGCTGATAGGGTCTGCCAATCGCTTCCAACCGGCAGGGTGTTCATGGTGTCATGCACTCCACCGTCGAAACGACCGGAGGCTTGTATCTTCTGTTGCGTGGTGAGTGTTTCAGCAGGATCGCCCGCCAACATATTGAGAGCATCACTACCTGTTCGGAATCCCCATGCTCGCACAGGCAAGCGACGGCTCCAATCAACAGCCACCATGGGGTTCATCACCGTAGTAATCTCGTTCCATACCCCATTATCGTCAGCGTCTTTGTCGAGTATTGTTCGTGAAACTAATTTGTATGGATTAAGCCCATCACCGATACCTTCACCACGACTATAACGCCGTCCATAGCCTCGCATCAAGAAGTTCGGCCTTAATTCCAGTGTCCCATGCGGTTCTCGAAGTGTAGTGTGACCCATCAGCACGGAACTGGCGGCTCTTGTTCCCCAGTTCGCACCGTGACCGCCAGCATTCAATCCGTTGTAGCCGAAGTTCTGCAACCATTGGAACGCATAAAGTCGTTCAAATGCCATAGCCTTCTTCGGAGTCCCTGTGGTTTGGGCACCGGATTGGGTGGCGTTTCTTAGCATTAGACCACGAACTGCTGGGTTATCAACCGCTTTTGGCATACCTGCTGAACGATAGCGGAATGTCATGTAATGCTCACGGCTTGTGCCAAATAGTGCAGGGTGGCTATATTCCGCCAGCCATGTGCAAAGGAATGCGTCGGGTGTAGCACCGGAGTTCGTGTCGCTGGCCTTAACCAAAGCAAGGTCATTATGGGCCGACACTTGGGTAAAGTGTGCTGTTGCTGTTGGTGATTCAATAATAGCAACCGGAGTAGCCGATGCGTTCACCATATCGGGGTCGTGGGCGAACAATGGTGGCACAGTAGCCAGTTCTGTCCCAACACGGGGCTGATGCCACCCAGCAGGGTGTCCGTTGTATGTATAAGCGTGAGGATCTACACCACTTCGCTCATGTTGTAATGTGCGTAAAGAGGGTAGTGGGCGACCACCCATGAGCAAGTATTGATTGAGGAAGAACCCGTTTATAGCGAACTCTTCACCCGCATTATGCCGGTGGCCCACGGTTCGTGTTGAAGCCAATTCTAAGGCTACTGCGGCACTACTACCAGCGTTACCATATCCCCCGAAATTAGAAACCTCTATACCTTGAACACCCGAAACGAAATGCACCTGTTCTTTGGCACCCTCGGTCAAGGTATGTTCCTGTCCGGGTGCGAAAAGCATGTCATAGCCGTCATTTGGTGCTGAACCATAGAACCGTTCGTGGTTCGGCAGGGCGTTGTTTTCGATTTCAGCGTGAGGCAACCCGTCGGCACTGAAAGAACCAGTGTTGTTACTACTCGATTTGACTTCTAAAGTGTCCAAAAAGAAGGTATTTGAGTCATTATCTCCGTGGGCCGATTGGAAACCAAAGTGCTTGTTTTCGCTCTCCGCTTCAAACATTAGTGAATAAGCCGAGCCGTGAGAACGGTGCAATTGACGCCGTAGGGACTGTGGTGTTCCACGGATCGTGGAGGGTGATACAAAGTGATGACCTTGACGGCCAAACCGTATTCTGTGGTGTGCATGTATATTGGTGCTTTGGACAGCACCGTTCTGTGTTTCCGGCAATACCGAACCTCGTTCAGCGTGGTCGGAGAGGCGGTGGGCCGCAAACAATCGTGTCGAACCACTGGCAACGGCACCGGGAGTATTGTTCAGTGATAGACCGAATTGAGAAGTCAGCGTGTCGTGCAAAATACGCACAGGGTGGAAATGCAACACTCGGTCGTTTGTGTCGAACTGTGTGGCTTCTCCTGCGTTGGTGTCGTAGGGGTCGGTGTTGGCCTCGATCACACCCGGTTCGTCGGGTCTTGGAGGACTTAAACCACCCATGCCCCACGAAAGGTGTTTCCATGCTTGCACACGGTCGTGTCCACTACGGACGAGAATGTTGCCCGGTATTTCATCCTGCGATGGCATTTGGATTTCCAAGTTCGGCTCAATTCCACTACCGGGCGTGGATGGAAGAGAAGAAGCGGTGTTTGTTTTAGGGTCAATGCGATTTTGCTTGTAATCGTAGTCCTTGATGACAGTTCCAAACGGTGAACCCCCTTCAAGTATCAATTCCGCACCTGTATCATCGGTCACTGGTATGTTTTCCCAAACTCTTGCTTCATTCGGGATTGCTAAACCCTTAACACGCTCGCTATTGACCGATCTAATTGTTCGGAATGGCCTATGCACATATCCTTGAGAACCGATATTAGCGGCGGTGGAGGCTGTAATGGTGCTTACTTCACTTTTCAAACCGTTCTTGATAACGGCTTTATTCAACACCACATTTTGGGCAGTGTTTAATGTGGTATCGGCGTTCGTCAAACTTGTTATTTCTTCGTGTTGGTCGGCATAAGCGTTTTTCAATTTAGGGAACCTTGAATTGATAACATGGCCGTTTTCCAGCGCAATTTGCCACTTATTCAGCCCTTTACCCTTGAACAGCATTTGACCGTGACGGAGTGTTTGAGTGATATTTGCTACAAGAGTAAGAGTGGGTTCAACCCTATGGAGAATTGTGCCTTCGGGTATATCGGCAACCAAAGAGGCTAATTTGAGTCGTGAATAGGTGTAGGTTGTTCCTTGAAAGGTCACTGCTCGTTCATCCAGTGCGCTTGTAATTGTCCCATACACCTTACCATTAGCATCTACTAAGGTGGCAGGGTTGCCACTATCTACATCATTATAATTCAATAAACCAACACCACCGTATGTTTCCATATCTGTGGTTTTCTTACCGGCTGTGGATTTGACAAGTAACCACCGTGAACTATCTTCAAAATGGGTTGATGTGTATTTCCAATCGGAGGCTTGAAGACCGAGTGACGCTCTATTATTCACACCTTGGTTCCAATTTACACCCGGTGTGTAAAGTCGTTCTTCCAAAGCCAATTGTTCCGAAGTCACACCCGGTAGCAAACCTGTCGAATCAGCGAATGTCATACTTTTGTTTGTCAATGACTCACCCATAATACTACTATTGTTTGAAAGAACGAGATATTGATCCCCTGCGTTTGTTATATCATTAACATAACTTCTACTATTCCCATAATCCAATTTTGCCTCTAATTCAATGTTCCATGTGGTGTTCCCAATAACTGTCATTTGGGTGGTTGTTGTCACAGCAGTAGCGATGTTTGCTACGAATGTTATTTGACGCTCCCCTACCGATGAAACAACCCCTATCAAATTGGATCCGGCTTTTATCGTTGAACCTGCAATAATCTTTCCTCTAAAGTCACTTGAATTGTTTGCTGAAAAATCAACCACACTCACACCTGTTCCAAAACTACGGGCGGCATAACCCGAAACACTAATTGTGTGTTGCGTTTCTTGAATTGTCTTTATTGTTCCAATATACCCATACACATACAGAACATCATTCGGTGCAACGGCGATGAGGTTGTTTCCTGTGAGGGCAATTTCACCATCCATAGCCGACTCCGCTACACCTACAAGAGTCATAACATTGGACACCAATAGGAAAATGTGATCACCGGCTTGTATTCTTGCCCCATTTTGTCCTGCTGATGCTGGATCTATACCTCCCCCAAAGGAGGGTATAGTCATTAGCATAGGCGTGGCCTCTTCGGCGGCGTTTTGGCCTTGTTGTATTGACACTCCTGTGTTGTAGAATGTGTCCTGTGAGTAGATTTTCTCACCAACATGATAAATCAAGTTCGGGTCGATTTGATCAACTTGAATGTTGATGATGTCAAGGTTTGCGGCTGATGAAATAGGGTTGCTGTCACCCGTATTTATTAAGCAACCATCGTTGTGCTGTCCGGGGGCAAAACGCCGAACAAGACGAGCCTTTGGCACTGTGCCAATCAATCCATTACTCGCATTCATTACTTCGTCACCGAGGTTAAAGAAACTATCCGGTGCCGCCCCACCTGTCATAATGGTGCTTAGACCTCCCGACCCATGATACCACGGATAGGTGGAACCAGTGCTATATACACGACTACCGCCTCTTGGTGGGACTCCATTTACGGTTGAGCCAAATGCAGTAGAAATCGTTACTCCACTGTCCACGGTTTTTGGGCCAATAACCGACAACTCCGTGCTGGTGAGGCCACTTATGCCGTTTGCGGCTATTGTTCCGATTGCAGTTCCGTCGGCACTAAAAATACTATCCCCATCATCAAAATGAGCCGATATATTGGTGGCTGGTGTAAGGGTTTTGATTATCTTTCCTCCGGTGATGTTAGCGTTTGTTGAAATCATACAATTCGTTTCAAATGGCCCAGCGTCGTCCATTCGAGTGCCGAACTCCCCTTTGGTGATGAGAAGTTCGTCTTCTTGGTGAGCATTTAAGGCGGTATTCAAACCAGTCCATTGGAATGGATCTGCTTCGGTTGAGCCAGTAATGGATGGCCCATCGAAAGGTTTGTCCGGCGGTGGCATATCGGGTAGTGAGCATGAGTTTAGCCCTTCAATAGAAAATCGACTATACCCGTGCCCTGTGGTGTGTGTAGCAGGGACAGCACCCCTTGATTCGGCATTCGTGGCTGGCAAACCTAAGTTCCCGCCGTCCATTGGCTTGGCTGTCATATACCAAACTGGCAGTGAGGCACCAAGTCCTTGCACAATAGGCCCACCGTTGGCAGTGCCCCAATACCCGCCACCTGTTGGGGCATCTATCTCCCATGAAACAACGACAGTGTGTTGTTCTGTTGTGTCGTTCTGCACAAACCATGTGGGCTGGTCGGCGTCCGTGGTGGTAGAATCGGTAATGTCCTTTACTCCACCAGCCGCCGTTGTTTCAGCCTTTGTTATGTTGAATTGAATAGATGTGTCGCTGACTATTTGCCAGCCGTCATAGGTTAATGTATAGGTGCCTACATCTTGGTTCGATGCGTCGTTTAATGTGCTGTTTGGGTTTCCTACAATTGTCCCACGCTTTGGAATATCAGTGGGCATGTTGTTGAAATTGAAACCGTTTGCGGTGGTAGAGTCGGCACCAATAATATCCCTTTCTCTTGCTGAACCGAACTTGAACAGGCGTAACCATCCCCCTCTTAACTTGTCATTATCCAACAAAGCACAAGCAATAGGCTCATAAAAACGAATAGTCCGTCCATCTATTTCAAGGATTTTTCCGACGAAATCATTTGCTACCGTGTATATATTTTCACCGGGTGTGAGGTAGTTACCGGGTGCGTTTGTTGCACCTGTTCCGTCCACTCTAATTTCGTGTGTTGAGCCAGCCGCATAACCGGCTGGACTGACACTTTGATTGACTCGAAGGTATGAACTACTACCGCCTCCTATATCTTGTCCGTTTAGAAAACCCTGTTTTAGATGCCCACCACCTGTTTCTGTCCCCCAGCCACCATATTGCTTACTACCACTCATTTTCACATAGCGTGCCCGTAGATAGCGGGATTTTGAATGCGCTCCGATTTGGCGATTGCGGGTTGAATTGATTGTGGCGGCGATAAGCCGTGTTGCCTCTTCTGTTCCGAGATCAAAGGTCTTTGCTGGCATAACGGCACCTGCGCTAATAGCGGCGGCATGTGCTACGGCGGCTCGCTTGAGGTCAATTACGATGGTATTTGTTCCGTTTCGAGCATCTTCTCCATCTGCGGCGGCGTTGGTTGAATCTCCTGCCAACGGAGTTCGGATCATATAATTGATTCCCAATTGATTTGTTCCGGCTTTGGCAAATGTCATCACTGTGGGGTCTTCATATGCTGTGTCGGGATAAGTAAAATGGAGGCTGAAATACCCGCTTGCCGGAATACCGTCGTCGGAACCAATTGGTCTTCGAGCCGCCGGATATTCCTGCTTGGCAAAGGTCAAGACATCGGCCATGTTAATCCCACACCGTTCTCGCATTATAGAGTGTTGCGACTTCCGCCGCCGATAATGTCTTGTTCCACATGGCAATTTCACTCAAGGCACCGTTGAAATAAACAGGAGAATTGGCGTGAGTGGCTTTAGTGCCATGATAATAATTTGACGGTGCCGACCAGTCCAGCAAACCAGCACCAACAGTAAGCATGTTGCGGGCTTTTCCGTAAAAGCCACCAGCCGATGTAAAAGCAGATCCTATCCCAACACCGAGTGGGAGGTGGGGTTTAGCGGCGAGATTCACCGCAGTGAAAGAAGCACCCGTTCTCCCAACTACTGAACCATTGATGTAAATAAGCCCATCGGGATAACCCGACGCACGGGTGAATACCACATGATACCAAGCGTTTTTGGCTTGGTTTGCTTGCACAGCCGAAATCGTGGTTTTTGTATCGTTTCCACTGGCAAAGAAAGCCGTTATTGAGAAGTCCATAGTCGTGTTTGAGTTCCCCTGTTTCGTATTGATTGAAACGCCAAAACCTCGCCCCGAAGAGTCTATTCCATGAACCACAGGCCCGTTGCCGAAAGCCGCACTACTCCAAGCGTTGCCGGTAGCGTCACCGGAATTGAAAAAGAATGAAAACGAATATGCTCCATCATCAGCCGGATTATTGGTGTCTTGTTCCCCGTTCATATTGTTTTTTATTGGCACCCGTGGAGCCACAGTATTGACACTGCTGGGCGTTGTCAATGTTCCAATGTTATGGAGTGAAATAACCCCTGCATCAGTATTCCCGTGCAAATCAATACCCTTTGATTCGGGATCGCCTGTTGCTGGCCCAGCCAAAATGGTTTGATTGGCAAAATCCCCAAATGCCTTCAATTTGACCCCGTGTATTGCGTCAAGAGGGAGTTCCTTTCCAGCAGTGCCGTAATCTCCCCGCAAGTCATTATTCATACGCACATACCAAAGGCAAGCGTCGATTTCCTTATCCAGCAAGCCCGACGCTGGCACTACACCCGTTTCAACAATAGTTCGTTTGTGATGAAGCGCACGGTAGGCCGTTTCGTTCACTGTGTCGGCGTTTTTGAGTGCGGTGAAGTCCAAGACAGCCGCCGATGTTTGCACTTCTTGGAGGTTTTGGAAACCTGTATATCCTGTCGGGCCTTTGGAGTAGTGGTGTGTGTAGAAATCACTGTAATCATTTGCCGTTCCGTCGCTGACATCAAAGGTGACGCCGGTATGTCCACCTCCAAAGAAAAGAATACCGTGGGCATCAACTAATGGATTAAGCACCTTGATAGGAACCGTTTTCATTTTTCCATCCTTGTCATAGAACAAGTCTTTCCACTTCTTACCGAGTGTTTTGTCCAAAGGTTGCGTGTTGAATAATCCAACGCAAGATCCGACACCCGACACCTTTCCACCGGATATGTCAGTTCCGGTGCCGGGAACAACTTGATCAAACTCGCCCAAATACTGATTATCGACGAGAATTAGCCCCTTATTGTCCCTTGATACTTTGCGGTTGGCTCGATATAACAAGTCGAGTGCTTTGCGCTCAACCATTAGAACGGATTGTGCTTGAGGGTCATAATCGGGAATAAGGTCGCCGTCTTCAAATTGCGCCAAAGCGACGGTGTTGAAGGTGAACTCTTGACCCACTCCACTATATTGGCGTAGGTTGTCATCTCCATCAGTAATGGCCCCATGCACACCTCCTTGAAATGTGGTGATTGGAACATGTGTTTCACCATCCATACCCAAAGGTAGGGGTGCTGGGAATGAACTCGCTTGATATGACCGGCTGTTTGTCGCAACCAACCCACCGTGTCCGACCGCTTGGATTGGGCGGTATGCGTATGGACTGTTGTTGTTTATCCACACGGCAAAATTGCGGCCTGTTGCACCCGGAACGGTGCAGTGGATAACAACCGAAATACCCGTTTCACCAGTCCTACTTTCTACTTCTTGTCCTAAGAAAGCACGAACATAGCCCATGTGAGATCCAGTATCGGTTGAAGTGACTGTATAAGTTCCGGCGGCTGTGGTGAACAGTGCGGGTGGGTTGAATGCACTACCCCCTCCACTATTCTTTGCGGCTGGGTGCCCTGCTTGATTGATACGACGAATGACCTCATCCACCGCTTCTTCAAACTTGCTCACCGTTCCTGCACTTGCCACAGAACCCAAATTGAGGCTCATAGGACGCACCCAATCAAGCGTGTTGTCGTTGCGCTTGCCCTTGAGAGAAAGGTGTCCCGAACGGCATTCAACAGGAGGAAGAAGTGGCATATCGTCAGCACTGTAAAGGTAGTGGCCGGGGTCAAAGGTGAAGCCCTCCATTGTAGGGCCATTGTAAATGAGAATCGTTGTCCCGTCGGGATCGCTTGGGTCAATCTGTATTCCACTTCGGTCATCAATACCGTTTGTTGTTGTTCTACCCATGGCGAAGGTCTTCTCCAACGGCCCAATGAAGTTCTGTGCCACAGTAGTCGCAGTAGTGCCGACGGCGGCGTTCAAAGCCGCAAAGGTGGCGTTTGTATTCCCAGCAGTTCCCACACCCGTGTAGGCACCAGCATCAGTAAGCCAAGACCCCATAACAACAGGTAGGCCAGTGGTGACAATTAACTTGAGTTCAGCATAGGTTAAGTCATTATCCTCCCAGTGCTGGTATGCGTCGAAATACAGGCGTTGGGAAGTGCCCGTCACCCGTGTTCTGTGAATGTGGAAGCGAATACCCCTCTCACTGATGATACCTTCGCCAACGGTGACAACATAGCCTAAATTGGTGAAAGCGGCACCTGCTGTGGCGGTATTATATTCCGTAGCCCCACCTTCAAAACCTCCTTCATAATCGAGAATAAACGGCAATACACTGTCCACTTCAATATAAGATGATGAATAGTGGAAAGTGCCGTTGTTTGAACTACCGCCCAAAATAACCGCACCGTCGCCACCTGTGTTTTTGACACGGGTAAATGTTGCTGAACTCTCACGCATGGCTCGGATCCACACCCTGCCACCGGAAATGGCGTTGTAGTCATTCACTTTCAGTGACGACACTATGTTCTTCATGCCCCAATCAATGGCGTTTCTACTCTCAAAGTCCTTCATTTGAGGTCTATTACCTGCTGTCATTGTAGCGTCAATCACCAGTTCTGTGGCTTTTGAAGTAGGAAGAGGGCTACGCTTGTTTTCACTTTCAGCCAAGCGTTGTTCAACATCATAGAACATCGAGGGGAATAGAGGTAGTTCCACCAAAGCACGGGTGGAGGCATAGTAAGTGGAGGTTTGACGGTCGTTCCGAACTGATGGGTTATTTGACCCAATAACCTTGTCTTTCCAAACTGGCAAGAAGGAGTGTTCTGTCCGTGTAGGCGCAATATCAATACCACCTTGCCCCAAACCGCCCATGGTGAGGCTAACAGTAGGGGAACCGAGGTCGCCAATCTCTTTGATAGCAAAACCTTCGGCAAGGCTGAAATCCCTTTCTGCTATTCGATCTGAAATGTCCATCAATTGAGAACGACCACGGACAACAACTCCGCCTCCACCGTCACTGTTGCTGTTTGGTGCAATCTCTTCAATTCGACCACGCATGGAAACAAGTTCTACTTTACATAAATGGGGTTCAGCACTGTTTTGGGTGGTCTGTAAGGAGGCGAGAGTGCCTGATCGTTGGCGGTTTTTAGGGTGGACGAGAAGTAAATACCTGTCCCCTTCGACTTTGTTGTCGATGATGTCAAATTGCTCAAATGTAGTGTTTTTCGTTGTTGGGCCAAGACCAGCGAGTGTAGTCACGGCTGTCTTATCCACCATGCTCTCCACACTGCAAGAAAATGTATGATAAACACCCTCGCTCTTTGTAACTGGACTTCTTGTCCCATGTTGTCCAATAGGAATGCCGTAGCCATTGTCAATACTCTTGGTGACACCGGGAACGGTTAAACCACCTCGTTGAATGATAGTATGGGCGCAATTTTCAAGGTTAATAAATGGAGAATGTGTTTTGCCACCAGTCGGGTTTGAACGCATAACATGGTCTTGTAGTGGCTTGTTTAGTGCGGTGGATGGGATAGAAACAAGCCCTCCGGGTGCATGAATCGTCAATCCGTTCCACGCCGTTTGCGCCCCCGATGCCCGTTGAGCATCAGTAAAGGGTCTTTTCAACCAATTGGCGAGTGTTCGATAGACGGGTGCTGTTGGAACACTCCTATCAACGAAAATGGTGTTTGCGTCGGGAACTGTGCGTTCCACCACCAACCACCCCTTCTTTTCCATTTGATTGATGGATGTTAGATCGTTGTGGGTATTGTCGAGGTTCACCACCGCAGTTCGATACTCGGCAGTTCCTTTCCATGCGGCTACTACTTCTCCACTTAAGTCAATGGCGGAATAATATACCAATACCTTTGGTGGTAATCCAAAGTTTGCTAATGAGGATGGAATATCAATTGTAGCAACTCTTGTTTCCTGTTCCGGTGTAAGGTGGCGAACATATTCTTGGTCTGTTGGCTTTGTTGGGTTGTTTGTGTCGAACAGGGCATCGTGGTCGATGTCAAGACCTTTCAGTGCAAATAGGCGCACATCATCCACACCAATTGCTACAATACTGTCAGCCGATGATGATTTATGATTTGTTGTCCCGTCGTGAAAGCCATAGCCTCCTTGAACGATGATCGATGAATGCTTGTGATTAGGACTTGCTGTTTCGGCTATTGATGAGATGGTGCTTTTGGTGATAACCGACAGGGCTTCTCCTTGATACACGGTTTCGGTAATGCGAACATTGTCATTCATCGACACCAGCGAACCAACCGAAGCGTCTTCATATGTGGTTTCAAACCGATCTGCCAATCCTTGCACTGTTCTTGTAATTACTTCGTCTTGGGGTTGCGGTAGGTTCGCAAGGAAAAAGTGCCCTTTGACTCGATTGTATGATGTAACACCACTACAACCAGCAAAGTCTCTATTTACTGCCTTTAGACCCGAAACATCTTCGTTTTCGTCATAATCAACGCCGGGATTTGGATATGATATAGTCATATTAAATCCCCCACTTGTCTTCAATCCACTGTCGGACATCGGCTTGCTGGGTAGTGGTGTGCGCCCCGGCGTAAATCATAACTTCATGCACTGTAAGTCCTTCGTAGGCATCGGCAACAGTCGCATTGTCACCCGGCCCACCGCCACCAGCATTGTGGTTAAAAATACCGAACAATTCTAAACCAGCCGTAGAAACATTATTGTTGCCACTAAAGGTAAGGTTGGCGTTTGGGGTGCCGGAGAAGGTTTTTGTATAAACAGGAGTGTGTCCGTTTGCCTTGTTGTATAAATTGTAGGAACCGTTTTCGCTACCATTCACCGTGATAGCGATTAAACAAGGAACACCTGCGGCGGGTTTCCCAGCCGCCAGCATAGTATTGGTTAGGTTTGAATAGGTCACTTTAGGAACACCACTGCCATTATCCAAACGGAAATCTATTCCATAACCGGCATTTTGTATTAGCGCAAGTGTAGCCGTTGCTGTTGCATAGGCTGGTGTTAAGACGAAATAGAATGTAAAATCCCCATTATTAGTCGGTGTTGATCCATCAATGGTTGAGGCGTGTTCAATAGCAAAGGCAATCGGGCCTCCCGTTTCTCCATCAAAACCGGGTATTCTTCCCGGCTCACCGAAGGCACCTTTCCCATTTGCCCACATTCCTGTTATCGGCACTACGGGTTGTAGTGGTGTCATTTGTTGGAACATGTCTTGTAGTTCTTGCGCTTCGGCATTTGCATCGACTTGTTCACCACCAAAGGAAACTTGAAGCCCTCCACGACTATTGACATTGGCACAGTTCTTTATCCAACGCCATGCGGTTCCTACCCTGTTTCCCCCATAAAAGTGATAATTAGGGGCTTTAGGGGCTTTGCTTGTCCACCAAACAGGGTAAGCACCGCTTCCTTCTTCGGTCATAATTGGTTCCATGGTGCCTTTCATCATACTGCTTCCGTCATCGGCGTCAAGCCACAACATCAATGTTGTTTCTATCGGCGGGTAATTGGTGTTAGCGACTAAACCGCCAGTGTTTTGTGCTTGCGTAAGCATTTCTTCGACATTTCTTGATTGAGTCCCGATAAAATATGCCTCATTCCCGAATCCAGATCTGTCTTCAAAACGCTGTCCCTGTGTGAATCGTGCCCGTGTCATTTGGCCTTTTGGTCGGGCATCGTTTCCGGGGTCTATCATTAAATCAGCATTTCCGAGAGTGAACCACACGGGTGTATTGTCGGGGTGACTAAACAAAAAGCCGGTCGTTTTAGCGTCAGCCGTCGTTCCTTGTAGGAAACTACTTTGAACTATTACCTCATCTGTGGTGAAATCGAGGGCTATGATGCGGATTCGTTCAATGGGATTAGCCATCGGATTGAGGCTTATACCACCGCTTGGGTCTAAATTAGTCGAATTATAGTCAAAAGAACTGAATGAGCCGCCGGTTATCGGGTCGGTTCCACTGGCGTTGATCACCGCATTCAAATTGCTTACAGGCAATCCATCAGCATGATAGCGTGCTTTGGTGACTGTTGCCCCCACATCGAGATAACCAGCACCGTTGTTCCACCACGATTGAAGCGGTAGTTCATCAATAGGAACCGATAACATGTGTGAAGCAATCATTTTCAAGGCTGTTGGGGCACTACCCGGAAAGTTTCGTATTTTGAAACGCCCGTAATTGTAGCCAGCCGCAAGTGTAATGGGTGTTGTAATCGTTCCACTCACAGTCACATTATTGAAATCATAACCAACACATACCATAGGATAAGGCATTTCATCGTCATTTTGTCCAACCCCATCAGCCCCAGCATATGAATGCGAAGGTGATTTGTTATTAAAGAAGTAAATGTCGGGAATATCGTCTTCGTCTTCAAAGTCCCAAAGACCCATAGTGACCGGCGTTTTGGTGAATTGTTGTAATTTAGGGGCTATGGTTCCTCGACTAATGCGAACACTTTCTATGACACCACGGAACTCTCCACCACGCCCACCAATGAACAGATCGGATGAACTGGACTGTAATATGCGTTCTTCACCACCAAAGTCTTGTTTTGCTACTAAATCCCCGTTAATGTAAAGACGAATGTCGGAACCAGTGAATTGAGCATTGAGATAGATGAGTGGTTGGTTGGGTAAATCCAAATCGTGCGGCAAGAGGTCGGATGATGAGTCGAAATAAGCACTTTGCCCGCCCCAAAGTGATATGTTTTCGGTTGATGGGAAGTCGTATGGGGTTTCTACCTGTTCACCGTTATTTTCACCCGAAATGCTACGGGTGTGGACTACGAATGACGCTTTGCCTTGTTTATGTGGTTCTCCGATAGAAAGAGTGTAGCAATTCTCCTTATGCACCACTACCCCCCCTTTGTCCGGTATGACAAAGGCTTCGATAGTAAATGGGCCAATTATATTGTTCAAACCGTTGCCTTCGTTTGGGATATGACGCAAACCTATTTTTGGTTCGTCACTATTGTAAGAAGGAACCTTGTTCGTTGAGCCGGTTTTTTCCGTATGTGATGCGGCATACAAATCCACACCACTTTCACGGAATGCGCCAGTAGGAACAACCATTCCATCCGTGAATCCGTTCAAGCGGATCGCCTGTGAATGTATTTTCTTAATCGGCATTTGACATCAAATCCCAATCAATTGTTCGACGGCTTGGAATCCAAGTGTATATGTCCAAACCGAATCACCTGCGGCGTAGGCGGGTGTGAATGTTTGCACTACGCCCGGTATTGCTACCTTTTGGCGGAAAAATGGATTGGGGCGTGTGATGACACCGCCTTCGTCGTTTGTTGGGTCAAATGGTTCTGTGTTGTCTTCGGATGGGTAGTCTGTTCCCGGCCCCGATGGAATGATGAATTGGCGTAAGACTTCACCCTGTCCTCCTGCTGTGATCATGGATTCATAGGGGATTCGCAAACCGACGATGTATTTTCGGACAGAAGCGGATTCACTGATACCCAGCAACTTTGAAGCGTCAAAGGATGACAACGAATCCGGCATTTCAACAAGGTCGCCTGTCAAGGCTTGAGGTGAAATCATAGCACCACCAGCCGAAGCATTGATTGTCATATTCAACAAATCCTGTATCTTGTCGCCTTTACTCTTGCGAGAACCATCTACACCACCTGTGAATGATGAAATGAAGAATGTAGCCAACCAGTCGTTCACACCGGAATACTGCGGAGAGCCTTGCTTGGTGATAGTGCGGTTGCCGTTCTTTCCAGTGACGATATTTGTTATAGTGACCTTCTCATTCCCAATAGAACTCCCACTACTTAATCCCTGTGAACTTTTGCTGATAACCGACTTCGTGCCGACTGAAAGCGTTGTAGAAAGGAGGGCACTGATGTTTGTTGTAGTGGCACCAACTTTGCATTGTCCAGCGTCCAAGGCCGCTTTTATTGCGGTAGCGATGTGGCTTGTTTGGGTCACAGTCCCCGACAAATTGACACGAACGACTGAATCTGTGGCAACACTGCTTGAGAAAGAACTCGCTTTGTCGAACCGAAGTGTGATTTTTTCACCAGCCCCAGCCCCTACTTGCCCAGCCGTGCTGAATATAATTTCCTTCCCGTGCAGTGCGTTTATCACCAATGTCATGGAGTTATGGCCGAGAGCCTTTTGCTGATCGAACCAAGAGGCAAAAGCACCAGTAGGTCTTGAAAGGTCAAGAATACAGGCGGCGGGGTTGTCACCAGTGCTGGAATCGTCGTCTTTGATAACCCCCTCTATGTTGATTGAGAGTGTGTTTGCGTTGAGATCCAACCCAGCACGGGTAGCGATGATGGGTATAGGCCATGTTGAAACACCACGGGTCACTGACATACCGATACTGGTGGCGTCGAGTTCAATTATACCGCCGTCCTTGCGAATCAATTGTATTTTTGGCACCCGTCATACCCCCCTCGTAAATCCACCACTGCGGCTTCGGCTTTTGAACAAACGCCCTACTTCTTCTCCCACCATTCGTGCTATCTTGCGGGGGTCGCCGTTTGCACCGGAGACATTGATATTGACTGTTGTTTCGCCACCACCACCAGCATTACCTTGCATGGTGACTGGAATGCTTCTACCGTCGGGTAGTGGAACTACTGCTTCGGTGCCGTGTAATTCAGCACTATAACCGGATCTTGGCCCACTAACTACACCACCCTTTGCCAGTTTCAATCCTCCAACATTTATTTTCGGTAAATCGGGTATTCCGGGTATTTTGTTGAAGAGGCCAATTGCACCGTTAATTATTTTGAATAGGGGTGATATGAAATCAATAAGGCTGTTCACGAATTGTTTGAAGAAGGTCTTTATCCCATCAAATGTGTCTGTCCAAACATCACCAATGGATTTGATGATGTCACCGGCTTTGTCAAAGTCACCACGAAGAACGGCCATTAAGGCACTAAATACTTTCATAACGGTGCGAATAACACCCATAACAACGGCTAAAATGATACCGAAAGCGGCTATCAGCATTTTGTAATAAGGTGCGATATACGGATAGACGAACTTGACAATCCGTATGACAACGGATATGATAGCCCCAGCAAGGAACATCCAAGTTCCTATGAACTCACCAACCATTTCGATAAGATCGCCAATAAAACCAAAAATCCCCGAATTGACAAGGAAAGAGATGAGATAGTCCCATAACCCAAGAATCATGTCAAAGAATGACTGTATTCCGCCATCTCCAAGTGCGGAGTTAATCATGTCCCAAGCACCCATGAAACCTTCATAGATACTTACAAAACCATCAATTATGGCTTGAAAAATCCCTGCTTCGGCAAGGGCGGTAATAAAACCGAAAACCATAGTGGAAATGGTAGTCCAGTATGCAATAAAAATCTCAACAACCATAGTAAGACCATCAATAATTCCCGCCATAAAAGACTCGCTATCGGTTCCTTCGGGTAATGTGATATTCGCTTTCAGTGTTTCCCACAGTGCTTTGATTCTTTCAATCGTTCCTACCATCACATCCATCAAACCGCCTATTACTGGCAGATCGGATAACCACTGTTTCAACGAACCGCCTCCTTTATCGAAGGCGGCAACAAAGAGCATAACTATACCCGTGACAGCCATAAAAATACCAATAAGAGGGAGAATACCAAGTAATAATTTGGTGAACATACCACCCACTAATTTGAGAGTCCCACCAAGGGCTTTGAATGGTAATGTGAGGACAGATACGGCCATTCCCATAATGCCACCCGACGACTCAACCTTACCGGCGGTTTCTTCCATTCCATCGCCTAATCCATCCATCTCCTTTTTACCAAGCCCAAGGGTTTTGGTAAGGCTTTGGGTGAACATATCTAATTTCATCATTCCTGTGGCGAGTGGCCCTAAGAACTTGATCGCCATTCTCGTAGAATCGGGGATTAAGGTTAGAACATCGTTGAATTGCTGGTAGGTTGCAATAGTGTCTAAGGTCGCAATATCTACCTTCTTCATTACACCCATATTCACTCACCTCCTAATTTTGAGTTCATTCTTTCAAAGAAGTCGGAGTCACTTGTCGTGCGAACCGCTTTCCCCTTAGCACCGCCCACAGTGTTCTCACGCTTCAATTCTTCCATTTGTTTGGCTTCTAATTCCTTGAATGCTGACAGAATATAATAATCCAAAACCACCCTTTCGGGCGGCAAGTCATCCCAAGAGGATGGGGCACACTTGAAGAAATGACCGAGGAAGAAAACCGGCATAGCCGAAGCAAGAATAGGCATTTTGTATGGTGCGAGTGTCGGTTCGCCCTCTCCGTCCCAGTTCATAAAACCCCGGACATCTTCAAGGGTTATGCCAAAGGGCCGGTAGCCCCTGCCATTCCCGCCATTAGATCTTCAAACGAAGGTAATACGGATTGAATAGCGGCACCTACTTCGGGGCGAATGTTTAGCAATTGCTTTGTTGTGAGGGCTGGTTCGGTGCGTTCGATACAGGTTGTGAGCATGAACTTCCAGTAGCCACCAAAGTCAATACTTGGTGCCATGTTGCCGCTATCATCGGCGGCCAACGAAACGAACTTAGTCAAAGCGTTTTGTCGTTGCACCCAAGACAATGGAGTAATCCAAAGGGTCATTTCACCAAACGGCGTTTCCACCGTGTGTTCTTCTGCTTCACTGCCTACAATTAGGTCACTCACTATCGCTTTCGTCGCCATCTATTTCACCTTCTGTTTTTGCTGGTTCGGCTTCTACGCCTTCGCTCAAACGGGCAATCAGATCGGCTTTGGTTCCTGCGGTGGACAGTTCACGCTGACTACACAATACCTGTAATTCGGTCTTGTTCATGCCATCGTATGATGTCGGTTCCGTTGGTTCCAGTGCCGGGGTTGCCGGTGTCACAGGGGCGGTCGAAGCAACAGGTGAGTCAGCGTGGACAGTTATTTCCGAACCGGACAGACCAGCACCTTCGATGAGGCGTGATCCTTGTATTGTCCAATTCAAATGTTCTCGTCGTCCTGCGATTGTCACATAGCCTGTTAGTCTTACCATTATTCTCACCCTTATCATTGTTGTTAATAACCTTTGTCATACGACAAAGTATGGAGTAGTTTCGCTCACTTTCAAGTGACGGACAGCCAACTCCACTGACGCTGTGACCGGGCCTTTGTCATCCGGCATTGGATGTTCGGCCTTCAAGACTGTGTAGTCTTCGAGTGTGATTGTTGCCTTTTGGCGGGTTGCGTGTGAACCACTCTTTGTCATAATCAAAGTGCAATCATTAGTGTTAATGTGGTGCTTGCGGGTTCTTAATTGTTCAAACCAACGGTCATCCTCAACCAGTGCTGTGAACTTGAATGTATATTCACGGGCGGCTTCGGTTATTTCCGAAGCGTAATGAGTCGCTGATTGTTGAACTTGATCCGCATCGAGATACTCGCTGTTTGAACCACGAATGTAAAATTGGGCGGTGTTTCCGTTGGCAACACCCATCTCCACTCCTTTAGCACGAAGCACTGATGCCCCGAATGCGCTGAATTGCATGTGCTGGAATAGGTAAGGTTTCTCACCATTAACGGCAATACCGGACACCTTTCTCTTGATTTGGGTATTTGCCGTATTCTCAAACATGCGGTGTGGTGTGGTGAACTTGCCACCAGTGTCCTTGAACATGCGTGTGGACTCGAAAGAACCATTCATTTTCAATTCACCCTCGCTGTCGGCGGCCAAGTTCAAGTCGGCCATTTTACAACCGGAGAATATACGGAGCATTTGATCTGCACCCGGTGTAGCATTGGATGAACGGAATGATTGCTCGATGGTGAATGTAGGTAGTGTGGAATAGCCAAAGAAGGTGTGTTCGACACCATACTTCAATTCACCAGTGGATAGAAGCGCAGGGCTTCCTCGTTCCCACTCGTTTGTGTCATCCCATGTATATTGGAGGCGTTCAATCCCGCACGATGCGAGAGTGTGGTCGAATAAGAATGCCTCTTCAACATAAATCATACCAGCGTCGGTTCCGTTTGCTGTTCCGATTGCGATTACACGACGGATTTCGTGCTTGTTAATCGTTGGTGCGGTGACATCGGCACCGGGAATAGCCACGGTGTCTTTATCGAAGATCTGGATATATTCACCGATGGTGAACTTAGCGGCGTTGGTTGCACCAATGCTCACTCTCAAATCCCCGCAAACGATATTGGCGAGAGGTGTAGCGAGCAATTGGATGGGGCTATCTGCATCTTGAGCATATGAAACGGCACCAGCGTCAATGTCTGCTACGCCGCTTAATGCCTTTGTTCCGGCGGCACCGCCTGTGTAGTAGCCAAGTAGTGGCAAACCTGTGACTTGATCAAGAACCTTGAATAGACCTGCGGCGGCACTGCTGTCAAAAATCTCATCGAAGTCTTTACCGGAGGCGTGAATGGTAATGTCGGTGCCAGTATCGGCTAAAGCCAAAGCACCGATGAAAACATCAGTCCCGACTGTTGCACTCAAACCAGCGACGGCTGTTCCGTTTGTAGCGGTGAGGTCGGTTTCCTTTGTAGTGGTTCCAAAAATCTGTGAACCCAATTTTTGGCCGGTCACATTTGTAGTTTTGAAATTGAGAGGGAGTGCGGTTAAAATGGTTCCTGTGCCAGTGACTTGACTGTATTCACCCATACTCTTTGCGGTGTGTCCACCAAGAGCGTATTTCCAGTAGCGGAGGCTATGTGCGTTCAAATCGAAAGAGCCGCCAGCCAGTGTTTCCTTGCCGGATGTCATAATGTTCACATCACGACCCATACCAATGATGTGTTGCTTTTTCACTTCAATGTCCGGTTCGGGGACTGAAAATGAATTGAGAAGACCAATGAATTGGTCGGATAGAATGCGCTGATCGTCCTCACCCATAGCCGCATCCATAGTAGGAACACGGTTTGCGTCGATTAGGAAATAGTCGTCAGTATGGCCTATTATTGCACCAACGGTCGCCAAACGAGGGGTGATAGTGATTGTATTACCTGTGTTTTTGGTGATGTAGTATGTGCGCTTGGTTGATGGATAGTGATCGGCTGAATAGCGAATGTTGCTCCCTGTTGAATAGATACGGAGTATAGCACCAACGAGCATTCCGTCGGGGATTAGCATTTGAGGCGTAGTGTCCACCCAATACATTCCTGCACCGACACTGATTGTTGTGGTATTGTCCTGTGAGCCGTTTGCGGTGTTCCACCCAGCAGTGTTGCCTGTTCCCGATGTGACATTTGTTCCTTTACCGTATAATCCGGTTTCTTTACCCATTGATACTTCAATTAGGTCGCCTTTGAATACTTGATTTACAGCCATTTTTCATCATCTCATAGTGTTGGTAGTGGTTGGGCGAAAATCACACATTCGGCTTGCATTGTGTAGCGAAACAGCCTCTTACTCCGGTCGGACAAGTCCGTTCGGGTTTTGAAGATTACCCTATCAAATGTGGTATTATCACCCTTTCTCACCAAATGTAGTATGCGCCGGACTTCATTTCGGAGTTCGCTTAAGCGACTCCTACCTTTCACGGTGCGTATGTCAATGGTGAGATTTATGTGTTCATTTACAAAGTCGAAAAGGAGTTCCGGCTGTGCTTCATTATGCGCTGTTTCAAAAATACGGATGATGTCATGATCCTGTAAGCGAGTGCGTTTTCCTTCGCCGGAATCCAGCGTAGCGATGTCTAAAATGGAGGGTTTAGGCGAAACAGTCCAATTACTTTCAATGATTGTCTGTATAGCGGCTATTGCATCTGTCATTTGTTTGCCACCCCCAATAACTTTGCATGTGCCGCCGCTACATCTAAGGCGAAGGGGCTTGCGCTTTTATGCTTCTCCATCACAGCCTCGACTTCTTCATCGTCTTTTTCCTCTCCGAGTGTTTCTGCATCATCGGCGTCGGTATTCTTTTCAAATATCCTTAACCGTTCCAAATGGGCTGGTTCAGCCGCATTTTGCGCCTTGAGTGCGGCCAGCAATTCCCTGTTCGCTTCTTGCATTTCTGTGAAATAATCGACCAATGTTTCCATATTAACCACCCATTGATGCGACAATAATTGTTTCTTGGAACGGCACCAGTAATTTGGCTACTTCGGCGTCTAATTTTTGATGCTTGGTGCTTAGGTCTATGTTTTGCGAACCTTCGGGGAACATAACAGAATAGTCATCGGACATGAGAATATCCATAACAACCAGTTTGGTGCAAGCCTCATGGATTGAACCCTCAACATAGCGTTCTCCGTAAATGTAAGAACAACGGATAGAATGGTTCTCAAAGAATGGGTATTCGTTGTTAAACAGAATCATTCCATTTTCCTCAATACTCCACCATGACTTTTGGCGTTCTTCGTCGGCAATATCGCACTTGAAGCGGATCTGCTTGACTGTATCGCCAACATTTAATTGACCGTCAAAGTCGTTTAATTGGTCGGAAACAACGGTGAATGTATTGACATTTCGAGTGCATAGTGCTATTCGGTTCGTTGTTCCACTGGTGATATACACCAACGAGTGCCCTTCGACGAATGTTGTTCCATTACTTAGCACAAACGATGTGACGGGTGAGCCTGTTTTTGCGGTGACAGTGCTTGAAACGGTGTCGGAGAGGCTTGTTTGGAATGTCACGGCGGTATCATGCTCGACAGCGATTGTAGCGTTTTGACCGCCTTCTGTGCTACGCATTGAACTGATTTCCACTACACCATCACCAGTGTCGCTGTTGGCGAGAGCCAAGAACTCTTCATGCACCTTGAGTGATGTATTGGATGAATCGGCGGATTCTACCGTCAGTGAACCAATAGCAAGCGCACCTTTACTGAATGCTGGATCCTTATTGACGAGCGCACCGATGTTTTCGGCGGTTGATTTATGATCAAAGTCGGCTCTCCACTTAGTCTGTGAGTCATCTCCCTCGGCCAATACAGCCACACCGTTTGCACCGGGGCAAAGAAGTATAGATTTGCCGGATAGGGCACCAAAGTCTGCGACTCTTAGGGAAACCCTCGCACCAGCCATCTCACGGTAGTAGTCACCTTGCCATGCTCCCAGTTTGAGAATGCGTTGAACCGCACCTCTCTTCAAGAATACAGCACCGACATAATCCGTATAATAACGGCGACGGAATGGTTTGAATGTGGTGAAATTGAGGTATTCTTCACCTACAAGGCGTGGTCGCCAAGCATGACGACATACTTTGTCGATGTAGTCTTGACGCTGGCGAATAAGAGTTTCCACATGGCTTTTCTTTACACCACGCTCGTTGCTGTTGGTGATAGCCGACTGATGTTGAACAGACGCACTGTTGGCTGTGGTGAATGACTCACTACCTACCTTTGCGGCAACCAAAAAGATTTGTCCGGCTGAACCAACAGACTCTATGGCAGTAATGGTGTATGTTATGCCCATAGCATTGGCATTGTCATAAACAAGAATACTTTCGGTGGCGGCATAGCCCCACCTTCGATAGTCAGCCCCAGTAATAGGGAACTTGATGTCGTTTCCAACAATACTGCTGTTTCCAGCGAGTGACACTGGATCGGGTAGTGGTAATTGAAGATAGTCAGCAACCTTTTCTACGGTGGTATAGACTAAATCTTCGGGGTAAAGGGGTGCATCGGGGCGATGTCCGGGTGAAAAAGCACGGGGCATTCTAAACTACCCTCCGGCCCATAGAATGACCGCCGAGGTTGAATGTCATAGCGTTTCCGCAAGCACCACATTTAGGCACCCAGCAAAAGTGCAAACAACCGCACGACAAACATCGGGTTCCCGACCCTATGTTTTGAATATCATGTCGGTCACTTTTTCGCAAAGCAATCCGTTTTTTAGTAGCGTGGCGCATATTTTCTTCGGAGAATGGGCTATCGTCTTGCGTCACTGACGAACGATTAGCATGTTTAATTTCGGCCATTCGGACTTGGCGTCTTCGCTCAATGTCCATGACCTCTCCGAGATCAATGTCTTCGATTTCCATTCTTGGCATGAGAATCACCTCAAAAGGCGACTTCACCGACCGCCGGTCACTTGAACTTTGAGGGCTGTGATACCCTGTAAATTGGTTCCGTTAGCAACCTCGATAAGTAGTTTTCCGCCAGCAGTAGCCGCCGCACCTTCAAGCACTTCCGCCCCACTTGCTTGGGTTGATGTTCCAAATACGGTCACTATCTTGTTAGTATAATCATATTCATAGACATAACCAAGCATTTGGCCGTTTGAAAGGATTTTAACTTCATCGACTTGGCCTATGCCAGCCGCCGCACCAGCGTCCAATGGTTCTCCACCTGCGGAGTATGTTCCCGTAAAAGCAAGACTCAAATATGCTGTTATTTTAGATCCGCTTACATTATTTCTTCCGTCTTTTGTCGCTACTATTGCCATGATGCTCATTCCTTGGGGGTAGGTTACTCATTAAAAGGATTGCCTACGAATACACCACAACCAACCGAATTGTTCCGGTATCAGCCGCCCAAGCGGAGGTCGTGGTGAGTGTGAAACGAACTGTGCCGCAAACACGGCCAGTCCAAGGGACAACGGTAGCCATAGCGGCTCCGCCTCCAACATTAGGTGCGGTAGGGCTACCACTGTGTCCATTGACACCGACAGAACTTGCGAGAATAATTTCTCCGGTTGCACCACCTTCGGATGTTTGAAAAACATAGGGTGCTGGTGCGGCGGTTGTATAGTCGATGTTTCGGATTTGGGTGATATAAGGTAGGACTGTCGTCGCACCTGTCTGTGTGACATCAGCCATCCCAATATCGAACTTTCCTTGAACTACTTGAGTATTGGTGTTTGTTCCCAATTTACTACTTGTATTGTCTAAAAAAATGGTATGTGCTTCTCCGTTCATAGGAATGTCGGCACTTACAACAGTTTGTCCTGCAAGATCCGCTTGTAAGAACTCATAGACAATGCGATTAACACGGGTGCGACCAGCATAACGGGCTTCGCCGTCATATATGCTTAAGCCGCTTAATGCCATTACTCATCACCTTTAGAGGTGAGTGCATCGGCTCTTTGAGCGAGAATTGCTTTGGTGTCAGCCTTAGAAACACTTTGTCCTCTTGCCTTCATCCATTCAACCATCCCAGCCCTTGTCCACGAATTGTCGAAAGCCTCCACTTCTGTGGTGACTTCTTCAACCGCTTCAATGGCTTCAATCATCTTCTCGGTTTTTACAACAACCGCTTCTTCTTTCGCCAGATCAATAACTTTCCACTGTGGGTAGTTATCGCCTTTGAATTGCTCAAGAAGTTCGATTGGAACATCTGTCCGTTCTGTGCCTCTCGCAAATCCGAATGTGGTATTGCCAGTAGAGAACTCGACATATGGGCGGTCGCCAATATATTTGAGAGTAGCCATACTTAATCCCTCCACCTTCAACGGTAAAGGAAGGCGATGCGATAAGTGGTGTCCTTTGCATTGGTTCCTGCGCCGGTGAACTTGATCTGTGTAGTGTTTGAGATGTTTCCAGCCACAGGGATTGCCGAAGCGGCTCCTGCCGTTCCGTCCTCTTCTGCACTTGAAATAATGCTCATAACTGCAAGCAATTCAGTTCCACTCACTGGGTTGGCGGCGAGAGCCAAGTCATAGACAGTGGCGGCATCGCCATCATCAGCAACGAGTTCGATAACAGCCATGCTCATTGTTCCCACTGCGGCGTTTGAGCCGATAGGGGATTGAAGCCATGCTGTGCTGTCTGCTGGACTACCAGCCCAAAGGCGGGTGTCAAGTATTGCGGTCGGTGTTCCTTTTACATTAGTATTTGCCATTCAAATCATCTCCATATTTTGTTCATAATCAAGACAAGTCACGCACTTTGCCGCTTGCTTTGAAGAAGGTAGCCATGAGTTCGCCCATTGTGTGGAACATTCCCATTTGTCCAAGACGGTTGATACCGAAAGGATCTCCGGTTTCAATTCCGCTTTCGTGGTAAAGAGTAGGTTTTGCAGTAGTGAACCAAAGGTAGTCTGTGTCCAAGAAGTAAAGGCGGGATGAACCACCAGTGCCCTTGTGAACATCCTTAGAAGGAATGATTGGCACACCGTTGTAGGTTGCTACCATAAATCCACCTTGAATACCCGGAACACCTTTGACTCCATTGACTCCCGGAACAACACGCTTCATCTCAACGAATCTTTGTTGAGGTTGTAGTAATTGTTGGATAGTTTCAAGAGTATCGTAACCAGTAAGGATAACCTTTGGCTGGCCACCTGCTTCCCAAACACTGCGGAACATTCCGTCAAGAATGTTGAGTGTAAGCGCACGGTCAGTTCCGTTGTTTGCACCAGCATCGACTTGAGCGTCATACCATTGTTGAGAACCTGCACCTGCACCATTACGGGTAAGGTTGTAGATGTTGTGATCTGTAATTGCGCTCACATCACTAAAGTTAGCAGTTTCAACGAAAGACGAAGAAGTGATTCGGTCAAGAGACTCGAAGTCGTTTCCAGCAGGAGTATCAATGTCAGCAAGAAGCATTTTATTGATATGTTCTGTGTGGTGCTTTGCCATTTCCATTTTGATAACAGCCCGTGCATCGCCCAGTCCATCATCCTTGTCTGCCAAGAACATGGCAGTTTCGGAGAGGTCGAAGGAATGTGCAACAGTCTTTGGCTTGGTTGATACATGCTCAAAGGTTGGCTTGGTAGTTTCCGGTAGGGTTGCATTTTCACCAACACCGCCGCCTTTCGTAATGTCCGGCTTTGCTGTGGTTACTCTCCATCCACTCTTTTCCCAAGGCTTCTTAGGTAGTATAGAGAATGCGTTGAACTCTTGGTTCAATTGCGACCAAACTTTGCGACCGAAGATCGCTTGGTAAGTTCCACTTGTCGAGGACATTAGCGGAGAATCCGATTTCAATAAATCAGTTCCGGCGTATGCCCATGCGTTCTGTCCTGTTCCGGCTCCGTAATAGAGGCGTTCCATGTCTTCAATCGTTCGTATATATCCTGTTGATCCACTCATCTAATCATCTCCTTTCAAAAGTTTGCTCCGTGGAGGGCACGCTGTCCAAGTTCTTCAAGGGCACGCCATCCGTCTAATCCATCACCAAGAGCCACGAACTCGTCGTGGGTAGGAACACGAATGTCCGATTGTGCCGGAACTGGCACTGCGGATTTCGCTATGGTTGAAGTTTCATTACGCAAGTTTGCGATTTCGGACTTTAGCATCTCAATTTGAGAAGAGTAGTCAGTCGCCTTTTGCATGTGAAGTGCTGATTCTGTTTCGGATTCATAGCGGTTATGCCATTCTTTCTCAACAAGAGCCTTTACTGCTTCTTCATCACGGATTGCGGAGTATGCGCCATATCCTCTCTCAAGAGAGTTAGGGGATAGGTCAAGGCCGCCCTTGATGACATTTTTGCTTCGTGAAGGTGCGTTCATCTGCATGTTTGGCACTCCATTTTGCTTAATGACATATTTGTTTGAAACAGCGTTAGGTAATTTAGGTGCGCTTGCTAAAGTAGCGTCTTCGCCACTTCCGTAAAGGTCGCCTTGTCCACGATGTCCATATCCATGTTCACCATCAACGCCTACCATGTAAGCCTTACCGAGTCCAAAGTGTCCTCGTAGGCCATCTAGATCGACGCCTTGAGTATGAGCGAACTTTTCGAGCGAATCAATGTATGCTACTGCGGCTTCTTCTTCTTTCTCTAAAGAAGCGTCAGCGACGGCTGGCTCATCGTAGGTCGGTTGTTCAATCTGTTTGTTGATGCGTGACAATGCGTCACGGATTTCGGTTAGGGTTTCTGCATTTTCGCTCATATTCTCATCTTCCATTTTCAGTAGGGTGTAGGTGCTTTCGGGGTTTATGCCTTTCTTACACAGTGTTATTTCGTGCAATTCCATGTCCGTGATTTCACGGTGGGTGCCATGCTCCGGTGTTGTCTTAGAGACACGGAACAAGGCTTGGCCCCCGATGGAAAATGCACGAAGTTCGCCACTGCGAACTTGCTTTTGGACTTCACGGGCTTTCTCGATGTCGTTGCGTATTTTACAAACGACAAACAGGCCGTGATCATCAACAGTAGATTTCCATACTCGGCCATCACTGTCAGTGTAATTAGAAAGAACTTCACCCACTTGAATACCACTGTGTGCTAATTGCACATTACGGTAGGCTGGGTCAGCCATAAAACCATTGAATGCCTTCTTTAGAGCCGACACTGGGATTCTGTCTCCCTGCTTGTCTACCATATCGACAGAAGCATAGCCAGCAATAACAAGGTCGTTACCGTCGCCCGACTTCAAAATGAAGTCTGCTCCGGTCGCTGTCCAAGTGGTTGAGGATGCCATTAACTAACCAATTTCATACAATCCTACTTAAGCGTTAGGGGGAAGTGGTGGTTCCATAGGTGGTGTTTCTATGTCCGGTGTATCGTCGATAGGCACCTTTATTTCGCTTTCATCCTTTTGCTCTTGCTTAGTTTTTTGAGGCAAGCGTAAGGTCGCAGTGTTGCCTTCGACCTCTAACTCACCCTCCAATTCTTCGCCCATGCCGTCTTTGGTTTGGATCTTGATATGTGCTACACCTTCGACTTTTTCTTGAGCATCACCCTTTGCAGGGTCGAAGAACGGTGTTGCCTCTTCGTCAATGACCTCGGTTGGGCCTCTTGGGGAAGAGAGCATATCCAGCGCACCGTTCCAGCCGCCACCTTGAACACTACCGCTTATGCGGCCTATTGGTGAACTCATGGCCTTCTCTCTCATGTCATCGTCAATGGCTTCATTGACAGTCCACTTACCGTCATCGGTTCGCTCTAAGCCGTATTCCCCACCAAATTGGTCGAGCATACTATCTGTCAAACCTGCGACTGATGCCTTGAGTTCGGCTGGTGTCAGTGCTTCGTCACCACTTGTCAAGTGTGAGCGTGCATGTGTCAAAATCTCTTGAATTGGGTTTTCCTCACCGTTCGTGTCCAACAGTGAGGCTTTGAACAATGTCGTTGATAGAGTAGGAATGTATGGTGGGTATGGTGATAATTCACTCATTTCATACTTTAGAAGGTGAACGCCGACTGGCCCCCACACACTGATCTGCTTATCGGCGTGTATAGAAAGTGGGCTATGGGTTTCAAACCCGTGATAGTCGAAACCTTCTCCATCCCACTCGCCTTTCACCACCAATGGTGCAGGATGGCCGGGGTATTCCAATAACATTTTTTCGTTTCGGATTGAAACCGATGGGAACGGGCCATACATTTTCTTAACACCGTCGCCATTTGGAGCATAATTAACCCACTTATGGTGGACTTCTCGCCCCTTCATAAAAGTGGATGTTGAATCACGGAGCCATAAGTCTCCACCAAGAGCATCCATGTTTGAGCGCAAACCTTCACGGTCGCTGAACTTACAATCGGCTGGCATAGGGAATGAAACACCTTCATCGGTTTCATAGAGAGTGCGAAGAATAGAGAGCCTATCCTCCAATTTCTCCATATGAATATCGTCACCCTTATGCACCAATAGATCTATTGCTCGGAAATGGTCGTCTTTCAAAACCCCATCGAAGGTGCAATTGCCTTCTTGCTTGCGAATGCCCTCTTTTACCCTAAGAGGCAAAGACACATCCTTGCCTTTACCGTTGCTGGCTTTGATGTGACCGCCTTTCTTTTGAATGAATAGTCGCTTGCCTTCGGGTTTCTTTTGCACTACCCAGTCACCAGTGAATCCCTTGAGGTCATCAAGAGAACTGAAATCATAAACAGTATGTGCTGGAATAAGGACTTGCTCGAATATACCCGTAGCCTCATAATCGTCAGCCTTGAAAATGTCACCGTTAAGGATAGGGGGTGCCCCCATTTCATCGGTGACTTCAAGAGCCGGTATTGCATTGGTTTTTGGTTTGATTTGATAATCAGCGTGAGTAGGATGAACCATACCAACATGGCCTTCATGGGCTGTGCGTTGTAATGTTTCAAACGGTTTGTCTTTGACATCAAAGCGAACTGCGTTGCTCTCTCTATCCCAATTGAAGGCGAGGGTGGCTGGCATTTTGTGTCCCCAAGCATCCATATCGCCCGTCAAATAGACTGGCGGTGTCGTTGCACTTGAGTCGGGGTTAATCGGGCCTACTGGGACTTCTTTGCTTGTAAGCCCGTTTCCTGCCACCATTGGTGCGAATGTTTTCATTTTTTCGCCGCCTCCGCCTCTCATCAATTGCATGTTTGCGGCTTTAGCCACTTGTTGTAGGTTGCCACGGGCAAGTGTGTTTCCTACAACATCCTTCGGATCTGTTCCGTGGAGTAGGGCTGGGCCGTGTTCACCCATCAATTGGGTCGCCATTTTTTGCATGGTTTGACCGATATGGGCGTCACTCTTTTCATAGTGGTCGTTATGGAACTCATGGAATTGCTCATCACCGGGGTGTCGTTCCCGTGTTGGGCCAATGCGTGGTTGTCCTTGATCAGTGTGAGAAGCAATAATACGACCTAATCCGTTTGGATTGGTTGCGAAGGCATAGGATGGAATAATCATGCGCTTGCCACCACCTTCTATTTCGGATGGGTGAAGGTGTGCGCTGTTTGACACAGACGACCAAAGAGAGCGTCGGCGTGGGAATGAACGAACATAGGGGTGGTCGGAACCTGCCGCCCATCCTGTTGAAACGGCGGAACGATGTGGGTGTCCTGCCATCATCGGGTGGTTGGCTGTTTGAGGGAAAAATGATGAACCACTGCTGTGGTATGCGTCTTCGCTGTCGTTTAATGGGTGTTGTCTATCTGCGAGAAAACCGAGCATTTCATCACCAACCCAACCTTTCATAGCGGCTGGGTATGAATCACGCATCATGGTTTGCAGGGATTGAGAATCTCGACCAACGCCGCCCCAATGCTGGTATGGCGACCACCAGTGGTGATTTGCCGATGGTTCAATGCCCTCTTCGTTTCCTACCCATGGTGATTTCATGTGCTGTAAGCCGGATGGGGTGTCTTCGGCTGAAACAGGGCCGTGACGATCAGAAGGTCGTTCCCACCAGCGTGCAAGTGGGATGAGGCGTTCAAACCAATTTCGTTTTGCTCTATCCCATGAAATGCCGGATGTAGCGGTGAAATCGTTCATAACTTTGCGAGCGTTTGGATCGGTCGGGCCTTCTGTCTCGCCCAACTTCTTGAGAGTGTTCATAAATTGTTCACGCTCGTCGCCGGATTGCCATTCGAGGCCATATAGATATGATAACAAACCAAGTCGGCTGTTTGAGCCAGCCCACTGTTCTTTCTTAGCGGCGATATATTCGTCGTCGTCCTTGTATGAGAATCGCTTTGTTCTGTCATTCATGTATAATTGGTGTTGGCTTTCGGAAGGACTCCCTACCACTTCGCCATATTCCTTTGGGATAACGCCCATGCGCCCAGCGTCCTTCATCGACTTGATGACGGACTGACCTTCTTCATCCTCTTCAATCATATGAAGAAGGTGATCGACAAAGGCTGGTTCTCCCCATTCCGCCCCATGAAGTAGGGGCATAGTGGGTAAATCGTATGATAATGGGTGTCTTTTGCCGAAACGGTTCTTTTCGTTTGCCATAGGCCAGTCTTGGGCGTATGTTTTGGAGTATCGGCGTTGTCCTGCAACATAGTCTTCATACCCAGTAGGTAGATTGAGAGTAGTAATTGGTGATGGGTTATCCATGTTCTCCATGTGATATTGAGGTGGTGCGGTCATCGGTAACATTCCGAGAATGGCTTGATCCTCTTTTTCAATTAAGGTTTCATCTCCGTAGAAATCGGAGAATGACTTTAGGTAAAGGTCGGTATCGACTTCTTCATTTTGCACTAAAGACAACAGTGTATCGGTGCGTATTCTCAAGAACTCTTGCCTATCCATGCTTACACCTCCAATTAGAGGCGACTTGCTACGGATTCCATAAGGGTGGCAATTTCCTCGATAAGACCGGGATTTCCATATCCCTTTTTCAATTCGGATAACCTTTCTTCAAAGGGTGCGATATTCCAGTTCCCATCCTTTCTGCCGCCGCCGTCGGTTAATTGCATGTGAAGGCCACTGCCTTTTTCATCATAACCTGTTTTTGCGAATGCTGGCATTTTTGCGACTTCGTGAATACCTGTTGCTTTAGGTGCTTTGTCATTGAAGTCGGGATAAGTTCCATTTGTTTGGTATGGTCGTGCTTGGACTGGTGTTCCGCCACTGTGATCCATAAAGGTTGGGACTCCATTTTCAACATCGCCTTCTTGCTCATACTTGACGATGACGCCTTTTGATGCAAGGAACTGTGAAGTAATGTCAGCCGAGGCTTGTTTGCTGTCGTTGCCCATCCAATCGGGTTTAGGGTCAAGAACACTGTCACCAGTTCCTTCACTGCTGAAATCCGATGTTTGCCCTTGGCTTGGTCGTGGTGTTCGTGTAATGGTTCTTGTTTTCCCCTTTGAACCTCTCGCACCCGTGAGGGTGTCATAGTGATCCGGCCCTTTCTCATCTTGTCGGGTGTAGTCGCTTTGACGGGTTGCCATGTGTTTTGCTTGGGGGTTGATAGTATGAGGTGTCCCCATACGGTCGTTTTGTCCCATGCCCATGGCTTCGTCTTGAGTTAATCGTTGAGAACCTTGTCCAATGCCCGGTGCCTTATTGGTATTCTTGCTAAAGTCGAAATTGGATTCCATGCCGCCTCTACCTTTCAAAGTGGGCTTCTTTTCGTCGCCACGGTTTGGTTTGAAAGAACATTGGCAATCGCCTTTACAAACCGAACAGTTTGTGTTTTTTCTCATTTTAACAATTTGTTCTAATTGAAGAACATGTTGTAGTAATTCGCCTTCGGCGGTCGTGCTTGGGTCGTGCCATCGTGGTTCCATAATATCATCACCTGTATTTTATTGAAGAGGGGGATGTGTGACTTGGCATGGCATTTTCCATGTCTTGCCATGTTTTCAGTTCATCTCCCTTATTGATTACTTCGCTATCAAATCCACTAACGAAGGATGGTGCGTCACCAGCCTCACGGTTTAGAGGGTCATATACCTCGGCGGAAATTGGAGTGACGGCTTTGAGCCATCCAGCCTTCTTCATCATAGTTTCCGGATCGTCCATCGCTTTTGAGAGGGTTGCGTTCTCGGCTTCTAATTGTTCCATCCTTTGTCGCAAATAACGGACTTCTCCGACAAGTTCTTTCAAGAGGTCGGTTGTTGCTTCTCCGATATTAGATTGTTCGCTCATCTTACATGCCCCCCACATCTTGGGCACATAGGCCCATTTGGCCCATTAACTGCACCATGATCTTGATCACATCGACAAGGTTCTCGTTTGAGGATAGAAAATCCTACATCACCTGCCTTTCCCATATCACATTCCTCCCATCATTGGGCCGGGCATAGGCATTCCACCGGGTGGCATACCTGCTGGGCCGGGGCCGGGCATGTTTTGAAGTCCTTGTTGGGGTGGCATTCCGCCGCCGCCCTGTTCGGGTGGCATTCCCATACCGGGTAGGTGATTAACCATGCCAGCGTCTTTGAGTCGGATAATTTCACAAAAGTTTCGAGTGTCTTCTACTTGACTTCGGAAAGCCATTAGAGAAGAAGCGTGACCCATAACGGAGTCGCCGTCAAGATCTTCTGTGTATTTGGATTGCCCGATAGTTCCAATGTGCGCTGTAATATCAGTAGCAAGTTCAGTAAGGCGCATTTCAAAGTCAGCCAAAGCCTCTTTGCTGTTGCCATATACTTTACCACTTGAAACCAAAGCACTCATTTCTTCGGGTGTTGGCCCTGCGGCCATTTCAGCCGATGAACTCATCGGAGAAGCGGGAGGTGTTGTTGGCATAGGGTTTGAAACCATTTGTCCACTACCACCACTGTCGGAGCCATCAGCCTTGCGTAGTGAATTAGCGAAGTCTAAGACTCGCATTCGTTGAGCAATAGACGGAGAACTACGGTAAGCCATAGTAATCACTCCTGCTGTGGTCGCCAAATTGTTGAAGAACGGCCCATGCGTGAAACGCCCATTACGGTTGCGCCTTCGGTGCCGTCATAATCACTTACTGTGTTATGGTGGCGGCCAATGTTCCCCATCATGCTTCCATCCCCTTGAATAATTTCACCATCGCTCTTAGCGATTGTTGCTGACGCTTGTAATGATTTTGCGAGGTTTAAGTCACGCTCAAGGATTGAAAGAGCGTTTTTTGCTTCTTCAATATGTTTTGCTACATCGCCCATATTGTTGTGGACTATCGCCTGTTGCATGGCCTCCATACTCGCCGTTGCTCGGCGTGCCATCGGATCCATTTTCGCTATTATTCCAAAATCGAGAAAGCCTTCTGTCATCTTAACCAACCTGTCCCATGCCTTAGCCTTAAATGAAGGTTGGGGTTAATCATAGTCCTAACCGCCTATCTAAGTTCTTTATGCGACCCTCCGCATTCTTAATTGCTTGGGGGGCTGTATCTCTTGAATCTCGTTTGGTTGAGGACATATGGTGTGCCCCTTCGTGACGGTTAATATCGGCAGGGCTTTTTCCCTTGCCGGAACTACGGCGGGTATTGTTTGCTAATTGAGCAAGCCCCACACGGCGTAGTGGTTTCAAATCGGTTCCATGTGTTGTTGTCATGGCTTCGGGAACTACATGTTGTCCGTGAACTGGGTCACTTTCTTTACGCTTTAGTATGTCATCCATTGTTGGTGGTAGTAGCCAATCACTGGTTTGGACTGGCGCACCTGCGCTTGGATCAGGGGCGGCTCCGGTTGCACCCGGTGGTGGAGGTGGAGGCGGTGGTGCTTCTTTGTAAGAGAATTGTAGTATGCCTTGGTCGTCACGCAGTTTTGCGTCATAGCCCGCTTGTTTCATTTGAAGCATATTGCGGATAGCCATTTCATCACGGCGCATAATCATAATTTCGTCTTCCTCTTCGTGAGGATGCAACGACATTTCCCACTCGTCGATTTGGAGGGCATCACATAGGATTGGGAATAGGCGGTTGTTGTATAGGTTTTGACTGGCGGCGAGGGCACGGTTGGTGACAACAATTTGCATTCCTTCGTTGTTTAATCCACCACCCGACACATCGTTCATAAATACATTTGAAACACCAAAGAAGGATGAAATACGCTGGCGTATATCGTCTTTAATTGGGATGTATTGTAGTTCTTCAAGGGTGTCCATCATACGGACATACTCAAGACCACCACGCCCACTCTCCGTTTCAACACCAATCGTGGGAATATAATTAGGGTCACGCTCAAGGTGTTCCTGTATGTTTCGTGCTGTTCTCTCCACAGTTTCAAGGTTTGATGATTTGATCACCATAACACCTCTTGGCATTCTTCGCTTTTGATATGCTGAATAGACATAATTGTCCATTGAAATTAGTGTGTTCACTTGACGCCATAGTGTAGCGACTGGTGAGCGACCATAGAGTTTAGACGGCGACCATTTGCTAAGGTGAACTACTTCGCCTTCGGTATAGACTTGTCCCGACCCTACACCAGCGAGGTTGATGTAGTGAACTGGCACTACTGGGAGGCCAGTCTTTGGGCACTTCTCATCCTTGTTGCCTGTTCGGAACGAACGGTCGAGTAGGCTGGTGTATTGCTTGCCACCACGAATACCACGCTTGTCAGCGACAATACGCATGAAAATTGGGTCAGCACGGGTGATTTCCTTTATTCGGTAGAACTGCGGTTTCCCGGTAGTCGGATCGACGAAGTATTCCTTTGTCAAAATCAAGTAAGCATCATCGACAATGTTCAAGTCCATTTCAAGTTCACGGAGAACTTCAAGGAATGATTGAGCCATTCTGTTTTCGCTCTTGAGAAGTGAGTCGGCGTATTCCAATTGTCCTTTGTCAGCAGGGCGAACTTCGCCCTCGCACTTGAGGCAAGCATCGACTTCTTTTTGGTATTCCTCATCGCACTCTCGGCATTTAGTCACGAACTTTGGTTTCCATACCCAGCCCTTACGGAAACATTCCGTAGCAAGGTGTGTAAGAATAGAACGGAGGACAAGACACTCAAAGGCCGCCGCATAAAGGGCTGGGATTGTTATACCCTGCAAAAGAGCAGGTTCTTGGACACCACTGGTGAATAGAGGCATTTCGGGAGTAGGTGTTGAATGTCGTTCCATGTCCACACCAAGTGCGGCAAACAAACGGTCAATGCGCTTCTTATCGGCGGCCATTGATAATCACCTCTCTCCATTCATCCATCCCCGTCGATGAAATGTTCCACTCCTTCATCATATTCACTTGATCCTGCGGTTCAGCCTTTTCAAAGGCGATAAGGCGACCTGCATTTTCGTCGCCTTCAAGTGCTGATAGTAAAAGGGATGCTTCACTGCGACGGGTTTCCAAATAAGGCAAAGCGATTTCAGCCGCCTTATACACGGCCAAATCACCCTCGAATACGAATTGACGGCCTTCCCACATAACACCCTCCACACCCAATTCCTTCTTCAAGACATTGGTGTAGTCAATCGCACGCTTCGTGGCGAACGGTAGAATAAGTCGTGGAATACCGTTTTTAGTGATGGACATTTCGCCACCAACTTCCCATAGATTTCCTATAAACGAGTCTATTCTCTTCAAAAATACTGGCTGTCTATTGGCACCGTAATGGAGGGTGCGATCATCTTGCTTGGTTCCTTTGCCAACCACCGACATTTCAAAGAGGTGCCCGTATGTCTTGATGAGGCCAGCGACTTCACCGCTTGTAGCCCCCACTTCATAACTGGCAATTGTAGCCGCATTCATGTCACCATTCTTTTGTAAGGTGGTGTGGCAAGTGGAAAGTATGTTTCGTTCACGACGGCTTAGGCGGTTTTCAGCATTAAGGCGGTCATGCCATGCTTTCCAAATCTCATCTCGTTCCTCTTTACTTTCGGATCTCTTAACCCCAGTCACCGTTTTCTTTAATTGATATTCAAGGCGTTCGGGGTATTTGATAAGTAAATTGAAATCGTTGTCCTGCAATTCCAACAAGCCCCAATCATCCTGTTGCCACCAATCAAATGATTTTAGGACAGCATGTTGTTCTTGTAGTAACATTTCGACAACCGAGGGTATTAACGCCTCTTCGCCCGCTTTTGAAAGTAATTCGATTAAGTCGGCACCGGCAATACCCAGTTCGTCTTTGAAAAATGATTTGGTGATTCCTACTGTCGGAGAAGCGGTGACACCGGGTTGGTCGGTGGGGTTCGCTGTTTGTTCACCGCCCTTCATCCCCGTGATTTCAGATCCGGTGGTTGCTTGGGGAGGCATTGGTGCGGCTGTCGGCGGGGGGGTTTGTTGTTGTTGTTGTTCTGTTTCGGCATCGACATCGGTATCTATCTGTGCCAATTCCTGCTCTTTGACCTTCTTTTGGTCGAGCAACCCAGTCATTTTACCTGCGGCGGCACCAATAAGGGATGGTGCTAATTTTTTTGCGGCGACACCGGCCACTGCCCCAAGCGCAGGGAGTATTTTGACAATTGCATCGTTCATAGAACGGACTTCACTATTCCAAACAATTCTTGTCATGTTTCCGACCACCCTAAGCGTTGCGACCACGCCGCCCCATCAAGGACTACGATGCTGTCCCTATATTCTTTTGTGGCTTGAACCGCCAAAGCGAGGGCAATAACGGTATCGTCGTGTCGGCCAAGCGACTCCATTTTACCATTTGGTAACATGGTGAACATAGAAAGTTCGTTGAGTAAAATGTCCATCATCCGGCGTGTTCTACCTTCTTCCTTGTAAGGGAGAATCAAATGACGCTGTTCAAAGTGCAATTGGAGAGAATGTATAACCGCTTCTTTTCTCATACGGCTCATAGTAAATGGTTTGATAGGCAAGTCGCTAATCTCTTTCAGCACTTGGTGGAATGCTTGAGCGAAATTGTTTGTTTCCAATTCAACGATGACGGGGTTGAACCTTGCATTCAATTCTATGATTTTATCAATTTGAGAACTGAAATCCATTCCCTTTTCATGGTGCATCCAAACCACTCTCTTATGTCTATTCTTATCCATAGCCAAAACAACCATGCAAGTATAGTCGGCCTTTCGGTCGGGGCTGATTGCAGGATCCCAGCCGATGTAGTAATTGACATCCTCTTCAAAGTCGCCAGCATATGGGTCAAAGACAAATGCGTGGTCGTCGTCTTTACAAGGGTCTGTCATTTCAATTGGGAACAGACTCGATTCACTGGCAATTGGTTTGCACAGGTATTCACGGGTAAATGATATGGATGTCATTTCATCACGGCGTTGATGTAGTGCGTCAAGCGACCAGCGTTCGGGCCAAAGCGGCTTACCTGTTTCTTCGCTAATCGCAGGGTATTCGCTCACTTTATACCCCTTGAGTGATTTTAGTTCTTGATACAGATCAGTGTATGAAAAGGGAGTTCCTACAATACATAACTGTGCAGTGTGGTGGAGAACAGGTAGGAGGGCTGTGAAGAACCATGAAGAAATGTGAGTCAATTGGGTAGCGGCTTCACTGGACAATATATCGTCAAGCACTACAATGTCGGGGTGGGCACCACGAACAGCCTTACCAACGGACATAGCCGAGATGGAGGATTTGTTTGTCATCTTGAACTTTTGCTTGGCCCAACCACGCTTTGGTTTCAAGTGAGAGAGAGTAGGAACTGATTCTATGAGTTCGTTCATTTTTGCCATGTGTTCGATGGATTGGTGCTGACTGTGAGAAAAGAATAGGACTTCTGTGCCGGGGTTGTATGCCATTTTCCATAATAGATATACCCGATAGAATACCGACTTCCCATGATCACGAGAAGCAATAACACAGGTCTTGTTGAAGTTCTCGCTCATATCAAACCATTCTTGGTGAAAGTCAGCGACCATGTAATTCTCGGCTTTGCCGCAAATGTCTTCAAAAAAATACTTGAAGTCACGACGACCCATTTCCCAATCGACTTTGTTGGCGAGATCTAACACAGGGGCACTCATTAAGCATCAACCCGTTATCTCATTTAGTTCGTCTTCGCTCATGCCGTGGTGGTCGATTAAATCGCCACTATCGTTCTTTAGTCTTGATATGGCCGAAGCGTTGCCACTTCGTGCGGCCTCGACTACCTCACTCACATAATCCTTGCTGGATGAACCGGAAATATATTTGTCGTAAGTTTTGGCTGGGCCGTCACTCATTGTTTCGTTTTTTTTTGACTCGGCCCTTGCATTACTGCGGGTTTCAGCCGCCGCCGTGCTTGCAGGGGCTAATGGGACTTTCTTTGGATTCTTTGGTCTTATCCTTGCTGGCTGTTTATTGGCTCTTTCTTGAAAAACATTCTTACCACCCGTTTGCCCTGCACGCTTGGTGGCAGTAGTCTTCACTGCCTTTGCTTTTGTTTTTGGAGTGAGTTTGACTTCCTTTGCGGCCTTAGCGGGTGTTGCTTGCTTCTTAGATGGTGGCTTGTGAGTCCCTCTTGTCATTGGTGGTTGTGTGTCCGGCTTGTTCATCAATTGTTCAAGTAAATCCGGTTTGGTGGCTTCTTTGCCTTTTGGGGTATTAGCCACGGCTTTTGCGGGTGATACCTTCTTAGCGGCCTTTGCGGCTGGTGTTGCCTTCTTAGCGGCCTTTGCGGCCTTTGCGGCTGGTTTCTTCTCATCCACGGCGGCTAATGCCTTTGCGGCTGGTGTTGCCTTCTTTTCTTTTGGAGGTTCCTTCTTGGCTTCGGTTGGATCGACGCTTCTATCAGCAACGGCCTTTTCACGGCGGTTCTTCTCGTTCAAGCGTCCACTTTGACTTCGACCACCCGGCCCTTGCTTGCCCTTGTCGTCATCGTTACGATCATTGACTTCATTGAAGCCCATGCGCTTTCCTCTTTCGGGGCCGACCAAATCTCCTGTCCAGTTTTGTTCATCATTCGCATACTGCGGCAATTGCCTATCTTCGCTGGCAATTGGTGGTGAATTGTCACCAAGAAGTCCCTTTACGCCTTTACCACCTGTTGGTAGTGGTTTGGTTTCGGGTATTTCCTCGAACTCGGCATCGGGGGCTTGAGATTGTTTGTTACCCGCATTTGGCTTCCACTTATTATTCTCATAATCCCAATTTTCATACACTCGGTTTTGGCCGGGTGTCACATCTCGACCCCATTCGGAGATTTCGGTTCCGAAGTCTCCCGGTTTTGGATCACCATATCTCGGTGGGTTTGCTTGAGTTTGCTGTGACCCCTCTTCTCCGACCATTCGGTCATAGAAGCCGTCATCGGGTTGTTCTCCCATGGCTTCAAAGCCAGCATCGGCTGAACCACTGCTGTTCATGTCCATTCCGTCATCGGTAGGTTGAAGACTGGGTGGTGCGCCCTGTGCGGCCTCCACTGCTGGGTTTTGTTGTGCATCCCACTTGTCCCACTGTTCAAGATCTTCTTGTGTGCCACGACCCCGTATGTATTCCCGTGAAGGGAAGTCTTGGCCGGGTTCGGTGTTCCTATCCTGTTGCCATCGTTTGTAAGTGGGACTCATATTTGCTACTGGGGTATTGTTCCATGAAACCATTGGTGGTTCTTCGGTAGTTTCCGGTTGAAGTCCCGGTGGTGTAGCCTGTGCTTCTTCCACAGAACCGGCTTGCGGCTTTGGGTTTCGCTTGAACTTATCCATAAATCGACCCATCATCCCTTTCTTATTCGGGTCACGGGTTTCTTGTTGTCCTGCTTTGAAGTTCGCACCCATGCCCTTTGGTGGGGCTTGAGCAGGTGGTCGTTCTTGTCCAAATGTAGTGGAGCCTTGTGTTGGATCACCAAACATTCCGCCGGTAATAGATTCAGCCGTGTCGCCACCTTGAGGTGTTGCTTCCTGTGCCATAGAATCTACACGCTTCTTTTCATCTTGGTCGGCATAGAATTGTCGGTGGCTGTTAAAGGCTTCCATCTCTTCGGCGGATAATTGAGGTGGTGCCTTGATAACATGTTCCCATACCATTGAAAACATATCATCATTCTTTGGTGCCTTTCGTAGTGGTTCCTTGCCAATCATTTCAGCACGGGCTTTGAGTAACATGTCGTCGTATCTGTCCATTTGAAATCACCTTTGCATTTGCTTGCGGAGCATAATATGTCCGATAGAATCGTGAATGCGTTCAGCCGAAGCGAACTTCATGTTTGTTGGTTGTCCACCAGCCGCACGCATTCCCATGTTTGTATTTGCTTGATTGAAGCGGTCAGTCTGTGCTGTGGCGGCTGTGTTTGCTTTGTTGCGGGCACCCATTCCTGTGGAACCCATACCGGCTGTTAAACCGCCTGTCATAACATCAGCGAACTTACCCATACCAGATCGATTCTTCATCCAAGACTGTTTGTCGCCGCCTTTTCCTGCTTGTAATGCTTGAGCGTCAGCACCAAAGGCCATAGTTTGGGCCGCTTCTTGCATTTTGTTTGGTGCGGCGGCGGCTGGTGCGGCGGCGGCTGGTGCGGCGGCTGGTGCGGCTGGCCCTGCTGGTGCGGCGGCGGCTGGTGCGGCGGCGGCTGGGAGTGGGACGGCGGCTGGCCCTGCTGGTGCGGCGGCGGCTGGGAGTGGGACGGCGGCTGGCCCTGCTGGTGCGGCGGCGGCTGGGAGTGGGACGGCGGCTGGCCCTGCTGGTGCGGGAACTGGTGGGGTGAGGGTTGGTGCGTTTCCTTGTGTGAGAGCCGTCTGTTGCTCCCTTCCTCTTTCGGATTGGAGGTTTCTTACTTGATCATTAGCGTATTGATTTGCTGAACCACCTATTGCGGCTTGGGCGGAAGGTTCTGCGTTATTGAATGCCCTTTTGGCTTGACCTCCGGCCATTTTATCGCTTACTGTGTTTTTGACTTTTGATGCGGCACCAGCAACAGCACCGGGAGTATTTGCTATGGCGGCGGCAGTGGATGTAATGGCGTTGCCAACCTTGTCCATCCTTGCTCCTTTTTGAAAAGCCTCTCGTTCAGCAATCATTCTTGCTCTCGCCATTCGATCTGCACTAAACTCTCTTCTACTTACCATTAAAAATCACCTTCACTAATTGTATGCAATCCAACGGGATGTCCATTGATTTGGACATCTCACGCCAGTCGCCCCTGCTGTTGAGGATAGCGACGACATCGGAAACGGGTCGTTGTATTTGACCTGCCATCATGGCAAGGTCTATTGCGTTGGATTGAATCATAGGGGTATGAGGAACTGCCTTTGCGATGGTTTCATCTTGCAGTGCTAATTGACATTGGACGGTTTCGAGCATGGACTCGATTTCTTCTTTTCCGAAGACATTTCCAGCATGTCCCGCACCTTTTCCGGTCATGTATGCAAGTTTATCAGCCATTCCTCTCCATCCTTCTCTAAACCGTGGCGGGCCGTCCTGCCGATTAGGCCCAGCAGGTTGCGCTTGAAAAGGGTTTAGGCGAGCAGGAGATTGTTCGGGTGGAATGTTTGGGGGTATTTGACCCACGGGTGCTGGTGGTGCTGGCTGTTGTAATCGCACTGGCGGTGCTGGTGCTTGGCGAGGAACTGGTGGTGCTGGTGGTTGCTGTTGAATGACTGGCGGGGCAGGAGGCTGTGCCTGTTGCATTGGCGGTGAGGGTGCCGGTGCTGGTGGTATTACTGGGGCTGACCGAGTGTTGGGCGGATTTGGGCGATTCGCTCCACGGGCTTCGGCTCTCCGTTGGGCTTGAGCCTCCATTTGCCCTTGTAAGTCGTTTCTTGGTTGAGGTTGGGTTTGTCCTTCGTTTGGTTGAGGTTGCTGTGCTTGGGGTTGCATTCTATTTTGCGGAGGCTGAATACCCGGATGGTTCGATTGAAGGTGGCTGATGAAACCGCTAATGAGGCGATCCGCCGCCGAGCCACCGGAACCTTGACCCATCAAATGTTCCATTGGAGGGAGGTCAGTCATGTTATACTTCTTACCTAAGTATTCATGGAGTTTAGGTAAGTAATGCCTCTTTGTAGTTCTTGCCCCGTTGTAAAGGTCTGTTCCCTTTTCGTTTTTGAATCCGTCTTCAAACCATGTGCTGTAAGCATCTGTTGGTGATTGAGGCATAACATTTGCTTCTTGCTGTTGTCCCTCAATCGCTTGCTGTGCCAAATCCGGTGCCGCATCGGCAACGATGCCCGGTGTTTCATTAGATTGGATGGATTCTCTTTGTCGGATTCCGTAAAGGTGCTGAATGTTCGTTTTGTTTTGAGGTGCGTAATTACTCAACACAGGGTGTCGAAGCCATGCTTCTTGAACCATTTCGGGTGTTAATTCCTGCCCGTTATTTTGAGCATGACGGGCTAATTCATTCACCATAGCAATACTGTGTTTCTGTGCTTCGTGATTGATATATACCCCGTTTGGGCGCACCTTGTCGGCTTTGATTGATTCGCTGGTGTTGCCCTTATGGCCTTGTTGCTCACGCACCCACTTGAGTCCTTCTTGGTATGGGCGATTCCATGACTCGTTCATTAGGTTCTCTTGATCACGGTTTCCTACACGCAATTTAGGAACACCGTGTGCGTCAAATTGCCAAGGGGTTTCTTTTTTCTGTGGCCCCCAAACACCTTCTCGCCACTGCTGTGTCAAGACAGAACGCCCTAAATCCGTGCTGAACGGTAGAGGAATGTCGTCGGGGATTTTGTCAAGCCCTTTTCCTGTCATACCTGCTTCATCTCGTTTTTGCGCCCAAAGGTGGTTTTGAACTTCAACAGCGTGGTTTATGTGCTTGCTACCGATATTGATTGCTTTTTGGAGTGTGGCTTTGTATGTGTCTTCGTCGCCCTGCGGCCCCGCTTGAATAATTGCGGCTTCTTGAATTGTTAAGTGACTTGGATCTGATGGGTCAGCATTGTATATTGCTTCATAGACAGCATCGGCTTCTACACCAGTTAAGTGGTCGCCGGTAATATCACCCATAGGCATTGGGTAGGCTGTCAATTTGCCGTCTTCACCTATTTGTCCAATCAACCCGTTAATGAGTGCATCGAAGTCATAGAACCCCATACCCTTGTTAATGATAGTGCATCGGTCAAGAATGGCCCATGGTGTGCGTAGTAATGTCATCGCTTGCTGGCCCCCGCAAATGCGACCGGCATTAGCGTGGTGTCTTCAAACTTCCACCCTTTGAGGTTCTCGGTCGGGCCGGTTGGGGCACTGTTTCTTTCCTCACTTGCTTGACTTCCTCTCTTAGCGTCAGCGTCATGTTCGGGTGTTGCCTTTGTTAATTTTTCTACGGCGGTAAGGAGTTTAGTCAATTGCTGTTTTAGTTTTTGGAGTTCGTTTAATTTGAAGCCACTGATGTCAGTTCCTCGGAGGCCAAGTTTGGCACCCTTCTCCATTTTCAAAGCGTCCCCACTAAGAGGGTCGTGTATTAGTGACCCTTCTCGGTCAGCGTTCTTTGGTTTTTTGAATGATGTGCCTTTGCTGGATGAAGGCTGTGAACCCATACGGGTTCCTCGCCCACTCATACCGATAGTTTGCACCTTTTCGCCAGTGATACCACGGGTGTCAGCGTGTGCCGACATTCCAGTAGGGAGTGACCCCATTTCACGGCGGAACTTCTCGGAGGCTAATTTGCGCTGGTAAGCAACAGGATCACGAAGACGCAAAGGCATATCCTTTGCCCGTGGGTTGCCACTAAACATACGGCGAGGTGCAAAGGCTTGACGCTTAGTATGGCGAGTGAGGTTCTGTTCAGTCGAAGCGGCACGGCGGGAGGTCTTGCTTTTTGGCTGACGGCTTGCTTCTTGCTTGCCTTTTTTGGCCTTGCGCCTTCGCTCTCGCTTATGCTTCTTTTTAGACTTCTTTTCATCCTCTTCGGATTCTTCATCCTCTTCATACTTACGCCCCTTTTTCTTTCGCTTTGATTTTGTAATATCGGAAATGAATACGGTGTCGGATGATGCTTGGATGTCTTTGTTCCAATCCTCCGGTAGTTCGCCAACCGGGGTAGGTGCGAACCATTTGAATGAATCTTCGGGCCAACCACCAAGCGGGTGAGGTATTTGTTCTTTGATTTTTTGTTGGGCTTCTAAGGCTTGATGTGGTTTTATGTCAGCCCCGGATGCGAAACCCGTTGATCTTGGCCCCATCATACCAGCGTCCCCTAATTCAATTAAGTCGTGAAGCATGTAGCCTTGAGAAGTTTTTCTTTCTTCGTCGGTCATATCTACCGCCCATTGGTCGTCCATCTGATCAGCCGACATTTGTTCCATGTCGGCAATCATCTCTTCTCTTGTTGGGAGGTCTTTGTCTCCATCGTTCTTCACCAACGACCAAGCGTCTTCAAATGCGTCGTTGCTACGACCGAATACCATTCCCGGCCCTTCACGCCGAACAGAACCAACGCTGGCACCGGCTGAAATACCCATACCGTTTCGATGGCCCATATCAACACCCATAGCCGATTCAAGCAATTCGCTTTCACCGTTCACCATAGGTGTGTCATTTAGTGTTTCGGCCATTTCCTCCGCATGGATTGAAATGTGTGGGAGGTCGCCCTCCATCTCTTTGAGTGCTTTTTTGCGGCGTGTCGCCGGATCCATCTGTTCTCTTGTTTCATGTGAAGCCGCACCAAATTGGCTGATATGCGACAAACCGTCAGCATTTTCATTTGGGTTCACATCGTAATCGCCCATCATCTCACGGGGATTATGCCCTCCTGTGAACTCTTGAACCCGTATGGATGTATCATTGGGGTTAAGGTTGGGGGCTTGCGGGGGCATTTCAATCACTCACTATATGGGTTATCGTTTTGCTTCTTTAGCGGCTTGCATTCTCTTGAGTCGTTCTAATAAATCTGGATCTCTCGGCATCCCAGCATTGTTTGATGGGACGACATCGGGTCGCCCCGACGATGAAAGAACTCCGTCGAGTGAACCTTCTTTGGGTAGGTGTGGATTGTTTTTGACGATAGACCAGCCTGTGCTGAATGCTCGGCCAAGAGATTTGGCGACTTTTTTAGCAGGGTCTTTTGTATTAGATTCACGCTTGCCGCCACATGCTATACACGGTTCTTCACCCATTCTCATATGTGGACATCCCATGTCAAAGGTTTTCGTTGGTTCGGCCATATGTATCACACCTTCCATGGGCACGGTGTCCCGGATTTCCACGCTAACCCCGGAGATCTGCCGCATTTTTTACACGATGCAGTAGTATCGTAGCCCGAATATGGCGGGGTTGTTACTTTTCCGCCACATTTTTTTCCTTCTTCTTTAATCACAGACCAGCCGACGCTGAACGCCTTTTCAACCCTATCCGGGTGCGGCTGAACATCTTGATAGCCGCATTCCGAATCGGGGCATCTCACCCATGTATCGTCAGTGCGAACCATTTGTTTATCACAGTCGTTGCATAGTCCTATTTTGTCTTTCTTTGCCATTATCGTTGCCCCCGTAGTCGGTTGTATGTTTCAGCCACTCGTAGTGGTAGTTCAATATACCAATGAGCGAGCATTGGTGTTTTAGCATAAGATCTTGCCATTGGCAAGAATGCTTTGGAGAGTGAGCGAAGGAGTTCGTCGGCTTCTTCACGGGGAACTTCGGGTAGTGCGTTTTTCAAATCGTGGTATGCCATGCGGATTAGCATAACTGACCCGATGGCTTCACTTGAGCAATCCTCTTGAGATGTAAGGCCGAATGCGTCGAGTCCTACTTTCCAAACGGAAATGACTTCTTCGAGTGCATCACACATTTGTAGTGCCTCAAGCATGGTGTAAATGTTGTTATCGCCGTGAAGGTAGTCGGCATATTCTGTATGCTTTAACATCAAGGCTGGAATGGTTTGATACCCTCGTTCATCCATTTTCAATCATCCCTCCATATCTTCGTCACAGTTTAAGCAATATCCCCAATAATTAGGGCCTTGCTTTGTTTTTTCCCTCTCACGCTTCAATTCCTGATCGCTCATACCTTGAAACCGACCTCCTTTTTCTGCTATTTCCTGTAAGTTATCTTCTTTTGTATCTATTTCCAACTCTTCGGATAGGCACATGGGGCAAGACCTTGGTGATTTTGATTTCACCACAGACCAACCTGCGCTGAACGCTCGGTCAGTGGATGCTTTCTTAGAACCCCATTTCGGACGGCGGTTGCACTTTGAGCAATTATCATCACCGCACCCACCACCACATGAGGAACAATTACCTTGTCCACAGTAAGACCAATCTTTCTTGTCGCATTTGTCTTCACAATTCATTGTAGCACAAGCGGCCTTTTTCACGACAGGTTTGAAATCCTCTTCTCGTTCCATGTAACCGCATTTATTACAAACGAAATTAACATGACCTTCTTCTTCTCTTATCATGCCGCCATGTGGATTTCCACATTCGGGACACTCGACAGGCTCTCCAATAAATCTCGCTTCAACCATCTTCAAGAACCCCCGCATCGGCTAATGCTTTACGCATAACTCGCCACTCTTCCGGTGACTTTTCGGAGAAGTGGGCCTGTATAACTGTCAAGACACTCACCTGCTCGTTAGAGCCGAGTGATTCGGCTTTAATTAGGTATTCGCTAATGTCGGTTAAAGTGTCACGAACTTCACGATGTAATTTCACTGCGGTGTCAAGACCCTTGTAATCAAGAGTTCCTGTTTCCTGCCGTTCCTCTTGCATCAGATCCAAGTGGTCGTTGAATAAGCCGTTAAGGCGTTGGAGGTTTCGTTCCGTCTGTGCCATAGCGGTGTGTGCGGTTTCGATGGCGGCTGGCAATACCTCCATATTCACTTGTCTTTGTATTACGGGTTGAGTGTGATGTTCGATATGTTGGGCGAGAGCCGTTTCGGTGACATCCAAATCCGTCGCCATATCGGCCATTCCAACAAGACCGTTGAGAATTGCCGCTTCAAGGTTGGCTCTTTCGGGGTGTGTGCATACAGGACATTCTGTATTGCTATTATTATGATACTCACCGGAATGACGCCTCATGTGGCGGTGTGCTGTTCCCTCCGCCCAGTCTTGGTTCAAATCCAATTCAAATACCTCAAGCAATCCAATACGGATTTGTTCTTCGTATCGATCTCTTGATTCATGCTGACAAAAAGAGCAGTTTCTACGCACACGCCTCCCCGTCATGTTTTACCGATAGGGGCTGGGTTTATTTCACTTTTGACTGTTTCGGCGGTGAGCATTACAAAATAGGCCATCAATCATGTGCCAATTTTTACACGGTGTCCCGTCTTTCTTGACAGCCGCACATTTCAACGATTTGTGTTGAACGACGGGTTTCGGTGTGGGCACCACTTGTTCATACGCTGGTGGCGGCGAGGCGGAATAATTGCGCCCATCAATAGCGAAAGGATGCGTATTGTCGTATTGCTATAACGGAGGTAAGTATTAGACCGAAGAACATAGCCATTACTGCGCTTGTTCCCAAGGCTGGCCCTTTCCATACTAATACCACGAATGAGAAGAGAATGAATGCTATGATGTAGATCATCGTTGCACTTTCAACAAGTAGTTTCTTTGGACTCAAAATGTCAATCGTGGCCGAAGACCATGATACTTCTGCGTTTATTGCTGGTTGATTTGGTTTTTCATTTGTCATTGTTCATCACCTCAAAGGACTGTTCCTGCTTTAGCGGCCATATTGACCCCGTGTCCCATAGTAGCACCAAAGCCACCTTGGCCTTGAACTGCGTTGCCCATCATTCCACCAAGCATACTACCGAAGAATCCCGGCTGTTGCTGTTGTTGCATCATCTGTGATTGCATAGAACCTTGCTGATGTGCGGCAAGGAACATTTGTAATTGCTGTTGATTGGTGTTTAGAACATTCTGTGCCGACGATTGAACCTTTTGTAGTGTCAAGGCGAGATTTTCCGGTGACATTGTTTGGAGTTCATTTGGCATAGAAGAAGCATCGAGGGTCATTTTGTTATCCTCGATTTTGAATGAAACATTATTGAAGAACTCTTTGATTGATAATTGGACAATTTCTCCTACTAAGTCTAAAACCAAAGCCATGTTATTGCTGACTACAAACGCTGACATTGGGTCATACATACCAAGTAATTGAGATGTTGCTACAATTGGATCGTTGGCGGCCTGTTGCATCATAGGGTTGTTTGCTTGTTGCATCATCCCAAGTCCTCCACCCATTCCCATTGGCTGTTGTTGTCCGTAGCCCATCATGTTCTGTTGTCCGTAGTTTTGCTGTGCGGCCAAAGAAGGGGCACCAAATTGCTGTGTCGTTTGCGGTTTATTTCCAAATCCAAATAGTCCCATTATTCTCACCTTATTGTTGTGCCATCATTGGCTCTTGGGGCACCATGGTGCCTTGCATGTCTTGAGGGGAAACGCCCATCATAGATTGTTGTTGCGCCATCTGTTCCAATTGCATGGCTCTCATATCGAAGGTCACAGTCACCAGATCAGCAACACCAGTAATTGGGTTTGCGTGTTGTGTCAAGGAGACACCCTTTGAGTATTGAGCGTCCTTTTGAATCATTTGGAAAAAAGTGCCATACTTTGCTAATGACTCCGGTGTGGAACGGTTTTTTGCTTGACTTCTATTCAAACCCGGAACCTTCAAGAAACGGGTTCCTTTTGACACCGCCTTGCCGAATCCCTCGTTTTCCATCTCATGTTCCTCGACCATACAATACAGTGTATGGAATATGTGAAGGTGTGCTGGACATAGTGTGCTGTTCATTTCGTCGCCGTGATCGCCGTGTGTTCGGGCGTGTGGCTTGCGAGCCTGTCCCGAATCCTCGTCAAACCAATAGATGTCGGCTAAAGACAAACCTGTCTTTTCATCAACAATGTGGTTGTATGCGTTGTCTCCTTCAAGGAAACGGCGCACATCAACACCACAGCAAGAGCATTCATGTGCGGCATTGTAGCGGTAGATTTTGAATAAGCCCAAATTGTAGTTTGGAGGGCGTAGTGCCTTTCTCATTTTCTTAATGTTCTTTTTACGGGCTTTGCGTGGATTATTGACATTGGTGACAAGTTTCAATTCGACAGTGGGGATGAGGGCTTCTCCTTCTACTCCACCAGTGGAACCTGCGGTTGCCATCTCGGCTCGCTGTTGGGTCTTTAACATAGCAAACGAAACACCAGTATGTGCGGCAAGTATTTTCAACTCTTCGTCACTTAAGCCGTTTAATGTAATACCGCCGCCGAATGGATTAAGCCTCATGTTTCATCACCGCCTATGACCCTGTGAGGACTGACAACATGAAAAGGATTCCCCTTCACATCATGTCAATAGTCCGTATAACGCCAGCCTCCACATTTAGTCCATATTGAGCCGCCATAGCCTCGACATTGGTCGCTATTGCCGCCCTTCTCAAGCGTCTCATATCTGTTTGAAAGGGCATAACCATAGGATGTTGGCGTTTCAAACCCAAGTCCCACATTTGCTGACATTCGTTAGTCCACCACAGATCCATTTTATTCAACACTAAACACACTACCTTTGGTTTGTAGTTCTTTGCTTGTTTCTTCATAGAGCGTGTAAATGTTGAGGGGAACCTATGATTGACTATAATGTCTGTAAGGTATTTGAAACCAGCAACCGCTTCTTGCATAGCGGGTTCCGACCATCCTACCCTATCATCCACCACGAAAAAGACAATGGAAGCGTTTCTATTGAGCATGTCTTCGGCCCACATGTTCCAGTATTGGGATTGTCCCCCGATGTCGGTTGTAGAAATAGGAACCCTTTCTCCCTTCCACCGCACTTGTTTCTTTGAACCGTGTGGCATTAGGTATGACCCGTTCTTAACAGGGTGTGTAGTTCTCAATTCCAATGGGATTGGGTCGATGTCACCGGGAACAGTAAGGTATTGGTCGAGTGTTGTCTTACCGGCCAAAGAAGGGCCGTAAATGGCTACTCTATGAGGCCGTAGCAAACGATAGACATAGGCGGCTATTTGAGCCGACCCCATCAATAGGTGTCCTGCAAACATCCAAGACATTCACTTCACTTCCCCCTGATCCATTCCCAAACGCTTGTTGGGTTTATGGAGAGCCATGTGTCCATTCCAAGTAGTATGAAGAAGGTTAAGGCCATTCCGCCAAGAAAGGCTAAGGCTGTTTTCACAGACCAAGCGGCTCTTTCCATCCTTCGATCATATGCGTTCTCGGCAAGAATGGCTGACATCGCTTCGGCTTGTCGTTCTTGTTGTGTGTTGAAAGGCCACATGGGTTTCCCTCACTATCACTGTGCTGGTTCTTCCTTTTTGGGTTCTTCGGTGTTTGGTAGCCCGAATGTCTGTTGAGAAGGATCATTCCACGCCTGTTGCTTATACATTTGCGATTCTTGGCTCATGTTGTAGTCTTTTCGAGAACGACGCTGTTGTAGTCTTTGTTGGTTACGGTGCCACTTGTCATAGCGACCTTCTTGAGAGAACTCGGCTCGTAGTGCAAGGGAGTCACGAATACCCCCAACATGGAATAAAACCATAGAGATACAAAGGAAACCGAATGCTATAAGCCCGTATTGAAGACCCATCTCACCGGGGCTTGCTCCCGGTAGATACCATTGTAGATGCGATATTGTTACCGAAACGCCAGTTAAGAGTGATTGCCATAATAACATAGCAATCAAATTGATGTCGATCCGGTTATTGTCGTCGCCGCCGTTGTTGGCCCACGGAGGCATCTGTGCAGGTTGGGGTGCGTTTGGGGCTTGCATTACTGTTCATCTCCATTTTTCTTTTTATTTTCAAAATACTCCTTAAGTATGAAACACACGAAGGATGACTTCGATTCCCGACCTCTTGCCGCTTCTACTTTAGCGAACAAATCGTCGGGCATAACTACTGATACATGACGGCTCATGTATGTATGCCAGTAGTGTTAGGGCTATGAAGGTTATGATTATGAACATGGTGGGCGTGGGGGTTCACATGACGACCCCAAATGTGCCGGACGCTGTGACCGCTATGCGCTCATATCAATATGTTGTAAATGCCTCACCGAACAGCAGTTCTCTCCTTTCTTCGTGGATCCAACGCCACACCGATGAGTCCTTAGCCGCCGACTTTGACTATAAAGCGGCAATCGCAGTGTTGGCGTATTTCAACCACCCACTTTACACTACTACTACGAACCAACCAACAGGCACAGCCGCATGGGTTTCACTGATGAATGGGGCCGAAAGCATACTTCAAGCCGAGGCGTCATGGATAGACGACCAATTACTTATTGCCAACATCACACGCCCACAGCGTTTGTTCGATAGCGACATCACTTGGTTGAGCCAGTGGGCGGCGGCAAACAATGTGTCGGCTAATACCGAAACCGCATACTTGCTGAACTCTTTGATTCTTCAATTACAAATCTGTGAAGGAACTAATGGTGCTACAAATGCGTCCAGTGTTTCACACACTGTTCACACATCACCGACAGTCCCTTAGAGAATATCGTTCAACCGTTGCTGGTCGAGGTTGATTGGGAATAAAGGCTTCATGTTTTTATCGTAGTCGATGTTGCCGCCAGTTTTCAAACGCACTTGTTGGTTTTTGCTTCCAGCGATATGAGGGTTATATGAAACAGGTTTGTCACCCCAACATGCTTCGCAGTTATGATCCATACACGAACCACCCGCTATTGATACAGGGCAAATGTGTGTTCCGGGGGTGTCTTCGGCTCCAACGAACGAAGCGGTGACATTGGGATGTTCTGTCGCTTGTTGGAATGCCGATGATAATTTGGGTAGGCCCAATTCTTGGTTTCGGTCATTATCGGCCCCTTGACCGACAAACGGTGCGCTCAATGAAACAGACAGGTTGTCGGGTATGGCGGTGTCATAGTCCCTGCCACTTGATTGAAGGAACATGTTCAGTGCTTGGGCTTCACGGGTAGGCAACCATGCCCTACTTTTCAAAGGACTCTTTGCACCTATTGTTCTCATGGTATCGGAGAGAAGGGAGAGATGTTTGGCTTTGTCTTCACTTGTTTTACCTTGTAAATCACCCGACTCAAAGAAGCGGAATAAATCGGTTCCGTGGTCTAACACTGATGAGGACATCCTATTCCCCAAAGCCGAACCATAGCGAACCATGTCTTCGATGTTTTCGGGAGTCCTCAAAGCGATGGCGTTTCGCCAATTGGCTATTTGTTTTTGATTCATAGACGCACGACCATGATCGTGAGCATAACAGTTCTCACAGGTAGCACCTGCAACCTCTCTCATTTTACTACCGACACCACACATGTGAGTAGGGAAGTTTTGATGCGCTCCGGGCATTTTTGAATTATCACCCAATGGGCTACCTATTGTTCTTTCAGCCTGTTGTTTCATATTCCCGCCTTGTATCAGTGTTCTAAAATCGGGAAAGTAGTCGTCTATTCCTTCAAGGGGATAGTTCACATTGAAGTCTGTGTCGAATTGGTCGGTCTTATCTTTGTTCGCTTCGACCCAATTGAAAACATCACGCCCGTGACCCGGCCCCTTTCCGCTTTGGTTCAACCTTTTGTCCCACCAACCTATTTCACCGGGATCTCCCAGTGCTTTGATGAGAACCTCACCAAGACTGAATAATGAATCACTTCGTCGGACAACATTGGTGAAATCTATGCCCTTTGGAAAATACATACCGTGTGGGGTGACAATACCCGTATTACCATCGAAGCGTGTTCCCTGTCCAATAGGTATTGGTTCGGCCATTTCACCAACAGGGCCAGCAGGGAGCATGGCGAAATCACCAGTTCCCGATATTTGATGAGGTAATGGTCGGCCCATGTGTTCCGTTTGAGTTTTACTTCTTCGCCCGAACAGTGGGTGTATTCCCAAGTCCTTGTGATCCTCGACAGGTTCTTCCTTTACATCATCCCGATAAACGATATTACCTTGTTCATCATGGTAAAATGGGCGGTATGTCACCAAGTCGGCTTGCCAGCCCTCTTCATCAAGAACTCTTGCGTTGCCGTTGGCGTCCATTTCCACATCATAATTATGGACATCTTGGGGTAGTTCGTCGCCTAAAAGGTATTGTTGGGATTCGGAAACATCAAGCCGACCGGAAATCGGGGCGTGTAATGTGCGACCCGGCCCCCTTGCTGGCAGTTTTCTTTCGCCCTCCCTCCAACGCTTATTGCCATGCAAAGCGTCACGCTGTGAGTTTCGATCAACAGACACCATAGGATCATGTATAGGAACCTGTGAAGCGACTTCGGTGCTTACAGGCGCACCCCCTCCAACAAGCCTTCGTTGAACCGCCATCATACCCGGCCCTCTCTTAGCGGGGTCTTTTGGATCCGATGGGAACTCATCAAAGTGTTCGGGCCTTAGACCCGGAGGCAAACGCAAATCACGACCCGGTGATGCTTGACTTATGTTGCGAAAGGAGGCGATAGAGTCGTCTTTTGGAACATTACCTGCGGCGTCTTCTTTCTTACCACGGGCGGTATATTTCCAGTCAAACGGCCCTGTCATCATTGTCCCCCCTGTTTCAGCACAGCCCACCCTTGTTCAAAGGCGTTTTGGGGTTCGGAGAGTTCAAAGTCCAATAATGCTGTCTGTGAACCTTCTTTCGGGAGGAACTTACCGTAGCCGTAGGTCTGCAATAATTGATTGATAGAATGACCGTCAAAGTCGTCCACATTCGCAACACCTATCATTTCGGGTTTGGGGCCACGCTTTTCGGGGTTTCCCGATACATTATCGGGGCGTTGAATGACGGTAGTGTCAAGGCCAATATCCTTGTATTGTTCGATGGGGTCGATACTGTCAAAGGCCAATACAGGCTGGCCTTCTTGTATTCTTTCCTCTAATTGGCGGAACATCTGTCTTGGATCGAAACCCTCACCGTAAGTGCCGGGTTGCCCCGAATAAGGAGGGTCATTGATAACTCCTGCTTTATTGTCAATATCCCATTCGGCCAGTGCTTCGGCACCATCGCCTTGGCGCACATTCACATTTTTGAGAGGTTCCCTGTAATTCAACAGGTTTTCCATTGAGGGTAAGGATTGCATGGTTTTGACATCGGGTGGGTTGCTCGGCCACAGCATTCCTTCGTGTTCATTACCAACTTTGTTATGGCGGATTTGTCCCACATGTCCCGCACGCTTATTGCGAAAAAGGTTGAGTGCTTGGGCAAGGCGCATAGACTCGGAGCGTGGTTCACCATCTCTCATCAATGTATCATAATAAGCCAAGGTATCGGGGGGGACAGCATCTCCACGCTTTCTTTCAGTGACATTCGGGCCTCTTATTTGTGTTCTCCAATGGTCTTTCAATTGTTGATCGTTTAGACCCTGCAACATACTCCAATCAATGTCAATACCTTGTGTTCCTTGATTAGACATGGCCTCAACCAAAGCGGCGGTTCCGGCATCCATTTCATTGTAGTCGCTCGAACCCTGTGGCAAAATGTTGAGTATGTCATTAGCAGGGCCGCCATAGGGAACTTGTAGGCCATCAATACCGGCTTTATCGGCAAAGTTCCTTTGAACCATCCTATAATGTGGTTTATTTTTGGAGCCAGTGTGTCGAACGATGGGTGCCATACCTTTAGCACCCGACATGTCGGCACGCATAGCGGCCATTTCGGCGGCGTCAATACGGCGACCTGTGCGGTGTCCCTTGTATCTCGGCAAAACCATTTACTCTTCCTCCCTTCGTTTGCTATGAGTCCATTCATCGGCCATAGCATCCCACGGCCCCGAAGTTTCGCTCTCGACCGCTTGTCGGAACATTTCTTCTTGGGTGTATTCAACCATGTTCGGGGCACTGATTTGCCCTATCCCGTAAAACACATCAGCAGGTAGTGTCATCCCACTGCTTGGATCGTGAACCATTTTCTTTCCATCCTCACCCATGAAGGTTGTAAAGGCGTGTCCATAGGAACGACCGGCCAATGGCCCAACGGTTGGGGACACTTGGGCGTGAACCAGTGTATGGTTTGGATTAGCGCACATGTAATTGTATGCGTTATGGTAACAACTCCCACCTTTGTTTTCATCGGGTAGGTCGTCTAAATCCTCGACGCCTTTCAAAACACGAAAACCGGCATCAATGGCGTTCATTGATTCTTCCCCCAGTCAATGAGGTCACGCCATGGTGGTTTTGAAAATGGTGCGTGGAATTGTGAAGCAAAGGAGGGAGGTGTTTTTCCACTTGTAAGGATTTCACGCTCTCTATCCTGTGCTTCAAGTATTGCTTTCATCCGTGATACAGGGATTGCGTCTTCACCATCTCTCATTTGAGAAAGTGATTGATCTCTCACTCCAACCCTCGTTGGTGTGTGAGGGGTTAAGCGAGTTCCTTCGGCAATTGACATACCTACATCCCCTCGGTGTGGATAGCGGGCGTCGGCTTGATGCCAATTCTGTATTCTTTCTTGAGGGGTCATTCGTTCACGGAGTGTGCTGGGGCTTATGTCCAATTTGTGGTCGATGCCTTGTTCATCCAACTTACGCCCTAAACCCTGCACTGTGGCAAGGCCACCGGGACTCAAATAGGATTCTTTGATACGGCCAGTGTTTTCCAACAAAGCACCCAATGTGGAATACCCTAAGCCCATTCCAGTGAATGCTGGGTTCACCTCAACCATAGGGCCGCCCCCCAATCCATCTATTGTCCCTGCTGAAACAGAAGCCATTCCGGCACCTGCCTCACGCCTTTGGTCGAGTGTATTGAGTAATTGGTCTTGAACTACGGAGGCGTATGCTTCTCGCCAATGTGGGCCGCTTGATTCCATGTTAATACCGATTTCATCGGCTTGCGGAGGGAATGGTCTTTTGTTCATACCCTGTGCGTGGTGTGAATTGAAATAAGGGAGTTCTGTATCTAAATAATCTTCAACACTATATCCCACTCCGGCGGCGGCCATTTCTTCTCTAAGCCATTCTTCGTCATTGTCAAAGTCCTCAATACGCAAACCAACATCCTCGGCGGTTTCCCATCCTTTAGTGCGTGCATAGGTTTCTTTGTCATCCAGCCCCTCAACATGGGAGATTGCTTGCTTGATTGGTATTTGGCCTCCAACCCGTAGTCCTACGCTTGGTGGCAAATTACCGAACTGTGTTGATAATTGGTGTGGTTCTATATTGAGGTTGTATTGGAAATCGTCACGACCGACGGTCTTTTGCATGGTGTCCCATGCTACTTCAAACGGATCTGCTGATGCGGCTATGTCATCGTCGCTGGAATGGTCGTATTCCTTTTTCTCGGTGTCTTCTTCGCCTTCAATAGTAATAGGCGACCCAAGCAAGTCCATCGGCTCAATAGGTGCCGGTTGTAGCCTTATCCGGGGTCGCCCGTCGGGCGGCATAGGGCGAGGGCTGATACTCGGCATAGGAGGGCTATACCCTGTCGGTTTCAAATAGATTGTTATTGGTGTGTTAGGTGTGTGAACACTCACAAGGTTGATAAGCCACTGCTGATGAGCGTTGGTTGAGCAACATGATGCAAAGCGGCCAACAACCAATCTTCATTCTAAAGGAAGGAACCGAGCGAAGCCACGGACGAGTGGCACAGTCGAATAACATAGCCGCCGCAAAAGCGGTCGCTGATGCAGTGAGAAGCACACTTGGGCCAAAAGGAATGGACAAGATGCTTGTTGATGAAGGCGGAGATGTCATCATCACCAACGATGGTGCTACAATTCTTCGTGAAATGGACATCGACCATCCTGCGGCGAAAATGATTATCGAAGTGGCGAAGACTCAAGAGCAAGAATGCTATGACGGGACAACCAGTGCTGTTATCCTTGCTGGTGAACTCCTAAAGAAGTCGGAAGAACTCATTACCCAAAACATTCATCCGACAACAATTTGCTCGGCATTCCGTGACGGTGGACAATACATAAACGCCAAATTAGAGGGATATGCTGAAAACAGTGAAGACCGTTTGCTTTCTATCGCTACTACTGCCCTTACTGGCAAATCATCAACATCTATCAAAGATCACCTTGGTGCTATCTGTGTCGATGCTGTTTCCAGTCTTTCTCAAGACGGTGCGGTTGATTTAACGCAAATCAATGTGGTAAAGGCTGTTGGCGGCGACGCACACGACAGCGAACTCATTAGCGGCATTATTGTTGATAAAGAGCGTTGCCACAGTGGTATGCCAAGTGCTATCAGCAACGGTAAGGTTCTACTCATTGATTTCCCACTTGAAGTCAAGACAACCGAAATGGATGCGAACATCCAAATCACAGATCCAAACCAAATCACTGCTTTCTTAGAACAAGAAGAAGGCTACATCCGTGAACTGGTTGAGAGGATTATAGCAAGCGGAGCAAAAATCGTTGTCTGTCAAAAGGGAATAGATGACCTCGCAAAACACTATCTATCCAAAGCAAGTATTTTTGGACTCGAAAAGGTCAAGCGTTCCGATATGGAGTCCTTAGCCCGTGCTACTGGCGCAGGTATCATCAACAACCTTGACGATGCCGAAGACGCCCTCGGTCTATGTGAATCATTAGAAGAGAAGAAGGTTGGTGAAATGCCTATGTCTTTCTTCTCCACACCTAACTCTTCGGCTGTTACACTGCTTCTTAGAGGCGGCACAGCACCTTTCGTTGAAGAAATTGAACGAGCCTTTGAAGACGCAGTAGGTGTAGTGGCTATTGCATACGAAGACGGTAAGGTTCTCACTGGTGGCGGTTCTATCTACGCCGCTTTGAGTCGTGATCTTGCTGACTATGCACTTACTATCGGTGGCCGTGAGCGCATGGCTATGGAGGCTTTCTCTCAAGCACTTGAGGTAATCCCACGCACACTCGCTGAAAACGGTGGTCTTGACCCCGTTGATGAGATGATGGCACTACGCAAGGCACACAGCGAAGGTTTGCATAACCACGGTGTCAATGTCGAGAGTGGCGGTGTCATGCACATGGGCGAAGCCGGTGTCTATGAACCAAAGCGTGTTGTAGAACAGGCATTGAAGTCTGCTGTCGAAACAGCGACCATGATTCTCCGTATTGACGATGTAATTTCATCCCGCAAGGGCGGCCCAAGACAAGGTTAAATCTCGTCTTCTGTCGGCCATTCCCATGGTTGTAATTGATCACTGCTTATTTTAGGTGCGAAGTGTTTGCCATCTGTTGTCACACGGGGATTGGATCGTGTTGAAGCACTGTGTATAGCACCTCTATCTACCATCTTGTCCCAAAAGCCAGCCTTGCTGGGTTCGACCTTTGTAGCGTGAGCATGAAAAGAGTCTAATTCTGTTTGACCTGCCATTTCCTGTTCAAGTTCCGCAATCATCTCACGCAGGTATGATTCACCGAGGCCACCATCCCGCACAGTGGTAGCGACTTCAAAGTGGTGAACTTCTACCTGCCCTGTATCGAAGTTCGTTTGAGCGACACCTCTTGCCATCCCATCTTTGGATTCCCAAGAAATATCACCAAATGGCGATGCTGGTGTCATTAGATCTGACATGTAATCGGGAAACATTTCTTTTTCCCGTGCAGTAGGTGTTTTGTTGGGGTCTATCGTGTCTTCCCATTTTTCTTCGGGGTAGAAGAGGGGTGACTTGAGCAATCGCCAAGCCATGTCCATTGGCCCGCCTTTTTTGACAGCAGGACATTGGCACTTATCCGTTCCACTCTTGGACTTGCCACATTTTTTACAATCCCATTCAACCTCAATCGGAGGGGGTAATTTTTTGTTATCCCAATCTACCTCAATCGGGAGGGACTTCATTAGTAATGCGAAGGCGGTTTCAAAGGCGGTCATTCATAACCACCCGCCCTCCATTCATCGGCTTCTTTGATTTGTTCATCAGTGGGATAGCGGATAACTTGCATTGAACCGGAACAATTGTTTTTGATTCCATCTACTGGTTCTTTGAGCGAAACCCCGCAAACCCCACTATTGCGATAAGCAATCCTGCCACAGTCACGGCATTGTCGCAATTTGGATATAATACCCTTGATTAAAGCCCATGCTTGTTCGACGGCGGTCGTTTGCGGGTCGGCGGAGGCAGTGAAATAAGACGAAGGATGACGGCGATTTGCCTTAGAAGCGCAATCATCCCATTCAGTAAGTAATTGGCGTGCGAATGCCTGTAATTTTTCATTCAATCCGGTTTTTGCCGCTTGCGGGCCTAAAAGACCCTGTGTATGACCCTCTTTGTCATAATTGACACTGTGCTTCTCACCAAACCTGCCGCTTGCCCATTCTTCTAATTTTTCACGGAGGTTGTCGCACGCATTCTGTGTGTGGTATTGTAGGGTGTCATAGGTTTCCGGGTAGTCGGGATCGTCGTCGCCCATAGCATGAGGCATGTCCCATTCTTCGTGACCCCAAGCACTTGTTTCATAATACCATTTTGTGCTAATTTGAATACAACATTCGTCAGCAGGGAGGCTGTCATCATCATCCCAACCGTCCTTATCGGGTATTTTCATCGGCGGTGGTGGTGATGACATTTCCGGCGGTTCCAATGTCGCATTTTTGATAAGTGCGAACGCTTGTTCAAAGGCGGTCATTCTTTGTCCCACTCCTGCACATGGCCCACTGGCCTCTCTTCCCATAGCCGCTTATCATTAGCCCTACCTTGATTTTTATTACGGTGAATAAACCACCCTGCTTCTTTGAGCGATTCCTCGTCAATTTCCTTTCCTGCCAATTCTTCCTCCGAATCATCAACAAGGCTAATGTGTTCGGGAGCCACCTCACCAGATCCAAGGACATTCCATCCCAAATCCTTAACATCATCTCGGCTGTTTATGTGATCATCATCAATATACAACAAAGCAGGAGGACTACCATGAGAAATAGAACGACTTGCGGCATAGGCTCTTGCCATGAGTTCATCGGGAGTCATGTAAAATGATGGGTCGCCCATGAGCGCACCACCGGGATTCATAGCCTTGCCACCTTCTTGGAGGATTTTCTTTGCCGCCTCCATGGTAGTTCCGTGATATGGCATTTTCAGTAAAGCGAATGCTTGTTCAAAGGCGGTCATTCTTTCCCACCTCTCCATCCGAAGCCATATCCCTTGCTACAATCGGTCGGGCATTGAATACCACCAAGCATTGAATTGTAGTTCACCCATTCACCAGCGTCAATGGTTCGACCACAGGTCTTACAATTGCCAGTGTATTTAGCCTTAAAGGGGGCTTTCAGTAGCGAAAAGGCTTTGGTAAATGCTGTCACCATTCTTCATCCTCTTCCTGTTCCTGTCGCTCTTGATATTCTGCGAATCTCTTGCCAGCATCAAGCCAGCGTTGTTGCCACTCGGATTTAGGCACTTTTTCGGCTTCATCGGGATGAACCCAATTTGACCCACGCCCGAACTCGCTGTGCATGTATTGAGTGTCCGGGTCGTTCCAGTTCTGTTCTTTAGGTATTGATGCCAACCCTTTAGGAAAAATGCCCCTGCTTGCTAAAAGCCCAAGCATGTCAGCACTGTTCTCACGGGCTGGGCCAAACGACCCACTCTTACCGTATTTTGAGAAGTTCTTTCGGTATTCTTCTAAAGCATCCAAAAGCCCTGCACCCATAGACCTTCTTCGTAAATCCGATGGAACAAAGACACGCTCGATTTTGTTATCAATAACGGCGGCGAATGGGTTTTTTTGACCCAAACCGAACTGTTGCTCGGCTTCTCTATCTTCATCTATTGCGTCCATAGGGATAACTGCGGCATCCATCCGATCTATGTTGTTATGCTTGTGCCCAAAACCACGCTTGTCATCTTCACCTATCCATTCTCGCTGTGGTTCGATGTTGATTGGGAGTGTCCGGTCGTCTGTGGGGTCATAGAAGTCACCAACATACTTTTGCGCTGGGGCGTGGTCGTCGTCACCCTCCGTGAACTCACCCTCTAAAGGGCGCACTGAACCGGGAACGAAGGGCATTTTCAGTAGTAAGAAGGCTTGGTCGAAGGAACTGATTGTCATTGTTCCACCACCACCGAGTATAGATAGGCGAGGGGGAGCAGTATGATAAGAATTGGGATTAGGACAAATGCTCCCACTGCCTTTATTAGTAGGTTGCCCAAAGAGTCACCCTCCATTTTCTCACTCCATATCGGGGTAGTCCAATAACTCGGCGTCTTCGGAACGATTGCGTCTTATGAAGTCCCTTTCCCATTCTTCCATACCATTATTCCAGTCTGCTAAATCAATTTCCCTCTCCATGAGATCATCGGTTTCCGATGTGGACATTTGCCCTTGGAACTCATCGGGTAGTGCTATTTTACCCGACGCACCTTGTTGAAGGCGTTTTAATGCCTCCGACATGTGTTGATCTCGTTCATGGTCTTCATAGTAATATCCGGTTGTTCCTAAAGCATTTACTGGTTGAACTGCTCTTGGTGCCACCTCATCCCCTTCGTCGTTGTAATGCCAGCCTCTATGGGCACTCTTCTCTTCTTCGGGTGTCATATCATGGTCGGGCATCATCGAAGCAATCCACGCATAAAGTTCGTCTTCATCCATAAACTCGCCATCCATACCTTCAAGGTCGTCTTGAATGTAACCCATTGATTGCGGGTCGGCTGTAACGAACGACGCAGGGTTTCCGTCTTCATCGAAGCCGGGGTCGGGTGCCACTTTGATTGCTGGGTAGGTTTGGCGCATAGGTGGAACCCCGTGATGACTTAATCCCAAATTAGATAGAATACTTTGATTAAACGACGATTCGGGAACAGCAGATCCATACATCGCATAGGCCAATGCTTCTTCCTTGTCCTTTGTCCAATATCGGAACTCGTCGTTGATTCTGTCACCGCCGGAGTAAAGTGGCCCCGTGACCTTGCCGTATGTGCCTTGTGGTGTATCAACGCTCCACGGTGCCTTGATTAAATGCCAAGCCTCATCAAATGCACCCATAGGTTCACCCGCTTGCTTAATATCCCCCTGTGATTCTATCGGTCGGGGCATTTTTACCTGTTCCCCGCCATGTTGCCTTTGGTATTTGGCTGGCACTTTATTCCCTCTTGCTGTTGTCGAAGGGTGATATGAGAGGCGGTCATTTACTTCCTTTTCTTCTCCCGCAAATTGTCCCGAATAAGCACCTATTTCGTGTGCCATATTATAATTCGCTCTCGGTAATTCCCCTTCTGCAACCGCACTACTTATGGGCTGGTCTATTGCCGCATGGGTTCCTTCGTGGGCGAGAGTGGATGTTATTTCGGGTGTTTTATTTTCGGCTTCTTCCGCCGAAAGCATCTCGTCAGTCCACCCATATTTACCAAAAGCCGCTAAATTGACACCATTCATGGTTTCATAATCTTGCATACCACCCAATTTTTGCGGTGCCTTACTATCGAGATCCATTACATTGTTATTTCTGTCCACTCGACCTCGGTCTATTTCGTTGCCCTTCATATCAAGCAAGTTTGAACTTCCGTGGAACTTTGCTGTATCGGATTGAACAGTAGTAGTTCTCGGTTGAGAAGCACCTCTTCTAAAAGGAACATCTCCTTGCTGGGCAAACTCCCCTCGTTCCGCCCGTTCCTCTTGGGTAAATGGTTCATTGGCGGTTCTTACATCATCATCCATCACTCTTGTCGAAGGGCCACCATATTGAGTGTTCTCGGCGGTCATAGGAATACGCTGTTCTGTTCCCGTTGCACGCTCTTTGTTGTGTTTTTCACTCTCCATGTTATTGTAATCCGCTTGAAACTTGCGCTCTTTAGGATGCCACCAGCGTGGTTTTTGATAATCAACGGTGGTGGTGGCGTTTGCTTCCGGCCCCCAATAAGTTCCTGCGCTTGACCCATCGTCCATACCGTCTTTACGGGGGAAATACATTTCCGATTTCATCAAATGCCACACTCTATCAATTGCGCTCATTATGACCCCTCCATGTCCAATTTTCTTTTAATCTATCGTAACGGTCGTATTGATCTTCCGACCCCATGCCTTTCGGCTCATCTAAATATGGAGGCATTTCATTAAACGGCTTTAAGCCCTCAACCTCAACCATGGCATCCATCCATTCTTTGATTTCCGTTGCTTCGGGATAACCCAAAGCATCCCAAATGTTGAGGTTGCCGACGACAGTAGTGGGTTCCGTTATGTCGTAGGTCAATGAATTGTGTAGTCCCGCCTCCCGCACTTTCGCCACCGCTTGTTGGAGTATTCCTTCATAGGGTTTTGCCGAGTAGTTTCTTTCAACGGCCATCATATCAGCCGTTTCACGGTCAAACCCTTGATTCCTTGCCCAAAGTCGCCTCGCTTTATCCGATTGCGCCGAGTCCGGCTTCAACGGAACACCCCAATGGGTCAATAAATCATACATGTCTGTCCCCAAACCAAGCCCTTGTAGGCGGTTTGGTAAATCCGGCATAGGGGTGGAACGGGGATCTTGGGTTTGGGCGGTGTCTGCACGGGTATGATACCGACGACCGAACGGGTCGGTATGATTGTAAAAGTCGGCACCACCCACATGGCGGTCTTGGCCGTGTATTGATTCTTTAATTTCGTCTATATCTATTTCATTTGAACGAGCCGCTTCGGCCAATTGCTCTTCACTCATAGGTTGCGTCACCGACATTTCACCGCCTTCACGCCTGTAAGGTTCCCAAGCGGGTTTGTTTTTTGGGGGATTGAGAGTATTACGAAGCCACTTATCCATCCTAATGTTGTAGCGTTCTCCCGTGTGCGGGTGAATCCATTGGGCTGATGCTTCACCGCTTTGTAAATCCCGTGAGTTTCTTTGGGCCTGTCCACGGTGGTCTTTAGCCTCCATGAAGTGGGGTGGTTTGTCGGACGGCTTATCAGTCCACACGGGTTCAGTCACCGTGTCCCAGTCAATGGGCATCTTAATGAGGGTAAAGGCTCGACTAAATGCACTCACCAGTCATCACCCCAAATCGCTTTGCCTCCAACCGTCAATTGCGGAGGATTGTCGGAATGTGGTTCCATCTGTTCCAGCCAAAGGGCCAAATCATCTCTTTGCGCCCTTAGATATTCTTGATCGCCCGTATTGCTTTCGAGGAAATTGTTGTCCTCATCCAGATCAGGCAACCTATCCAAGAGTGCCGTGACAGGTAATTGCATGTTCCTCTTGTTGGTGAGGTATTCTTGGTATTGTTCGGCACTATCTTGCCCATCTGCATTTGACTCGCCCGGCCACCAATCGGCACCTCGATGCTCCACTTGAGAGTCAAGCATCCTCGCTCTACCCTTTGTATCGTAGCCAAAGTTCATAGGGTGCCTATCCCCAATTATGTGGGCTAAGGCTGTATGCGCTACATGGGCACTGCGTTCCGGTTTCTTAGAGGGATCCGGCGGCCAGTCGGGGTTTTTGAGGGAAAGTTTAGGCTGGATGTTGTAATGGCCCTGCCCGCCCTCCGAAAGTTCATTAGAGGCGTCAATGTATTTTTCCGAGGCAACTGGGAAGCCTAATTCCTCCAACGCCAAAACAATGGCATTGTCACGGTCTTTACCAACCGCACCAGCACCCTCGCCCCAGCCATTCGGGATTTTCGCAACGAATCTACGGTCATTCGGGTGTTTGAAGGTTTCCATCATGCCGCCACCGCCTAAGCCCAAACCCTTGGCACCCCCTTGAGTCAAGAGTTCGTGCGTATCAATATCGGTATCAATACTCGAAATCTCGTCACGCCAGTTAGGACTCCACTCTTTGAGAAGCGAAAAGGCTATGTCAAAGGCGGTCATACTCATTCCTCCGTATAATCGTGTATGATGCCGTCTTCATACATGCGTTCCCAAAATCCTTTGGCCGATTCAATCACATCTTGCCCCATAACCTTTGAGTCGGGATTCATTTTCTCATGCTCTCGCATTTCAGCAATCATTTGCACCAAAGCCTCACGCCCCTTACCCTTCCCTCTCATAGAAGGATCTATCTCAAAGTATGGAATGCGTGCCCCAATGTGAGTTCCGTTCCCCGTTGTATAGTCAGCACGGCGGTGAAGACCCCAAGCCTTCGGGTTCGCTTCATCATCAACCCAAAAGTCATCTCTTTTTTGGTGTTCAAAGTCGGAAACAGAACCCATAACCCCATCCCATGCCTTTTTTGGTAATTTGTCGGGGGCGACAAAGGGCATTTTCAGTAAAGCCCAAGCGGTGATGAAAGCGGTCATATTCCAAGCCCCTCCAAGATTTCTCGAACCATAGCCTCGTATGCTTCCGGGTCTAATCCACTTTCAGTCCTTGAAGGGAATTGTTGCATTACCTTGAGATTCTCCGGCCTAATAGTCCGGGGACTCCTTTGGTGTCCAGTAAAATATCCATAATCCGGCATCCAGTCTTCATACTGACCGGCGTGAAGTAAAACAGGCGTTTCATGTCCATTTGCATAATTCGCTAAGTCCTCGGCATTAGCATGGTCTTCATCGGCACCATATATCCACTCGCCATCCCACAAATCTTCAACCTTGTCCATCCCGTAATAGTCAGCCTGTCGTTTCAAATGAGCCTCCGCTTCATCACGGTCGTAGTCGTGGTATTCCTCAAGGTCGGTTAAAGCCTCCTTCAACCCTGCATTAGTCCCATTATGAATTGGTTTCAAACCCTCCGACATAATCGAAGGCAGGTTTGAAGCATCCGTCATATGATACGGCATTTTCAAAAGAGCAAAGGCGTCATCAAAAGCGGTCATATCCAACTACTCCTACCATGAACGGCGTTATACCACTTCTCTTCCGATTCTTCCTCTTCCATAGCCCGTTGAGCATTCCATCTCGCCCTCTCGCCCATAGTTTGCGCTTGCCTATCGGGGCGAATACCACCATCAACAAGATCCTCTAAAATCCTTTCAATACCCTTGGTGTCTTGAACCTGCGGGTGCCTAAGTATCTGATCCATCCTGTTTTTAGGCTCATAGTGAGCATCTTGGGCGGATTCGCCAGCGTAAGCACCATACTCTTGGGCAATACTATTATTCCGCAAAGAAGGCTCAACACTGTGAATCGCTTGATGGGTGGCCTCATGCGCCGAAATCCTACCAATCTTGGTAGCCATCGACCGTTGCTGGGCCGCATCGAACTCACGGTCTTTACGACGACCGATATTAGAAGGATGAACACGGGAACGGGAATAAGAACCATCTATCCCCAATTCAGCACCACCTACCAAATCATCATCTTCCGGCGATAACTCGAAATCCTGCGCCCCTATGTGCTTACGATCAAGGAAACCAAACTCATCAGTAGGCATAGCACGGTATTCCTCCTTGCTTGCGCTCTCCTTGAACAATTGCCAAGCGGTGTCAAATGCGCTCATGGGGCATCATCCTCTTGCATCCAAGCAGGTTGCTCTTGAGTAGTAGGAACTTGAACCACCCTCTCCGGTGGTATTTGATTTGGGAATATAGTAAAATTGCCGAATATGTCTTTTTTGTTTTGCTGTTCCAAACCCCCACCTCTAACTCCGAACATAGTAGGCTCACTTGCGTTCCTCTCTCCGGCAATATCGGCATATTGTTGGGAGGTAGGCTTTTCGGGAGATGTATATACTCCTTCGCCATAATTACCACCCGATGGTTGTAACCCATCCTGTTTAATTCGGTTTGTCATACTTTCCTGTTGTAAGGGTAACTTCTTTGGAAAAAGCCGCCTAAAAGGATTCCGAGTATTCATATTACGCCTCATATTGGCGTCCATTTCTTCGAGGTTGGTGTGTCTCTTTTCACTCGTTCCATGATAATGTGTGACAGGCCCATGACTACTGGGAAAATCCTCATGGTGTTCACCCAATTCAGTTTGGCGTTTTATTAACAACCAAGCGGTGTCGAAAGCGGTCATTCCCAATCACCCTCACTTTCTGTTAATGAACGGTGGTATTGCTCCCCTTGAGCGTGCCCTAATTCCATACCCTCCGATGAACGACCTTGCTCAACGAACAAATCCCACGGCGATACACCATCCGGGCAACGGTGACGGTTCTCCCAACCGGCCATTTCGTTGTCATAGTCCTCATCGGGAGCAAGTCCGTGAATGAGATGGCGTTTCGGCGGCTCATCCAAATGTCGATGGCTCAAACCATCCGTTAGATTTTCAGCGCACCTCTCGCATATTGTTTCCGAGGTTCCCCGACCACCCACTTGACTTGGGTTTGTTTCCCCAGTAGGGGTCGCTGTATCGGGCTTGTGGCTATCCTTATCAAAATGAGGATAAAACGAAGTAAAGTCAAGGCTAAACAGCCCACCGTCTTGTTCCATCCCTGCAACAGTGTCGGGAATGTGACCGTAAGGCGCAAAAGTAGATGACTTCACAATGCTCCAAGCCATTTCAAAAGCACTCATCTCTTCACCACCCGTAGGATCTTACCCTTCGTTTCACGAACCTTATTGCGGAGCGTAGTGCGAAGGTCGGGATTCTTAATCCGATGAGCAAGAGCAATCGCTGGCTTCAAAGCATCCTCTTCAACGCCACAGGGAATGTTCATTTTCACGCACCAAGCAACAAGTTCCTCCGTCGCTAAATTGGCACCCGACTTCGGCATGAAGGGACAACCGCCCAAACCGCCAATACTCGAATCAAACTCTCGAACACCATGAAGGTAGGCCGTCTCAACATTCGCCATCAAGTGCTTACCCCTGTGAAGGTGAAGTCCTATGTTTCGTGTCAAGTCATACACCACATCTATACCAAGAGCGATGTCAAACGGCGTAGCATCACCCTCCGTGTCGCAAAGAACAATTTTATCCCCAAATGTAAGGCCCGACTTAACAGCACTGGACAATTCATCCATACAACCGCCAAACGCCATCGAAATATACACACGAACCAATTTCGGGTCGATTCCCTCAAGTGCCTCAACATACCCTTTGAGTATGTTTTTAAGAGACAATCCGTAGTTCTCACGGTTGAAATCGTCATTAGGAGAGAAGAATATGTTGAAATTAGTGGCTCCAACAGCCTTAGCACGGTCGATTCCACGCTTATTCGGTATCAATACTGAAAGGCCGACACTATTTGAAGAATCCATACAAACACCCGTATAAACAGCCTCCGCATCAGCCATGTTCGGAACTCGCTTCGGATGGACAAATGAGGTCACTTCGATCTGTTTCAGCCCCGCTTCTCGGAGAAGGGCAACCAGTTCGATTTTGTCGGCAGTATTTACCACATGTTCGAGGCCCTGCAAGCCATCACGGGGGCCAACCTCGAAAATGTGAACACCCGCCATGTTTCCTGCCTAAACATAACTACCAAAAAAAGGATGGGGTGGTTCACCACGAAAAATGAGCCAAAAGAGGAAGGGCATGGAGTAAGCATGGGGATGCAGTTATTCGTGGCGAACCATGTGGTGACAGGGGGCGATTCGATATGAAAATTGCGGTGTGTGATGTGTGATGTCAAAGGTGTGAGGACTGACAAAAAAAGTTCTCAATTTTATTCCGTTTAGCATCTGTGGTTAGGGAAGCCCGCACAAAAAAAAAAAAAATGTGCCCGTAAGCAAGCCTGTGGGTGTTTTTTTTGCGCCCCACACAGCCAATCACACACGCCCACAGCATCACACATGGCCTCGCAGTGCCACGGTTAGCGGGCCGAGCCACCAATCACACACAGTATGGGGACGGCTGGGCGTAGGCCCAGCCCACCGGCCCAGTGACCCGCAGTGTCACGGTTACGGGGCTATTTGAGGCCCATTCACACGCTAAACAGGCCCATTCATCCACGATCTGCCCTCATTTGGCCTGTTCCATGTGTGATTCGGTGCTTCGCTGGGTGACTTGACACATGTGTTGAGAGGTGTGGTTCTTCATGTGTGATTGGCCCAGCCATCGACAATCACACACCAATCACACATCACACAGATCCGTGGCAAAACCGAGTCCACGCCGAGCCTCACCGGAGTGTGTCCTGTTGTGGTTGTTATGGGTTGCTGGGTTGCATTCGATTGCTGGTTGTTGGTGCTGTGCCATGTGCGTCGGGCATGTGTCATGCTCATGTCTCATGTCCCATGTCCATGTATCATGTGGGCTACTATTATCACTTTACTCACTTCTCTCTCTCTCTCTCTTCTCTCTCTCCCTATGTCCCTATACCCTTTAGGGCCTATTGATGATAGATGAAAGTGATGAAAGTGATGAAAGCCCCAGTGACCTTTGGTAAGGTGGCTGGAACTGGCTGTAAATGCCCTTGAATAGAACCGTGCTACTGTGGGCTTGTAGTAGCCGTTGGTTCATATAGGCCGGAGGGTGTGGATGGGCCATGTCGGAAGAGAACACCACATTGAAGCCCGCCCTTGAACTCCCCCTAACCGTTGCACTACGGGACTGGATGCCGGACATTGAGTCCCATGGTAACGACCCATCCCCGGAGCAATTGGTGTTCCTATCCCATCTCATCTCTCAAGCCCATGCTGGATTGCCAATCAAAGCGGCACTTGAATCGGTCGCAGGATCCGGCAAAACAACGGTGATTGACATGTCCTTCTACATTCTTGCTCATGCTCACCGTGCTGGTCGTCGATACAGCATCACAGCAACAGCCTTCAACGGAACTATTGCGGCAGTAGTAGTGAATGCCATGAAGAAGTGGAAACCCGATGGTGCTGACTGGACAAGTGGCGGTGGAACTGGAACTCTCAACAGTCATGGTAAGAAGTCACTGTTGAAGTTCTTTGAACATCCAATGGTCTTACAGAACAATCGCTACACATCCCTTGCTCGTATAGTGTCCTGTGACCTCCTTGCTGACCCAGTGCTTCGTGCTGACTATGAGAACAATATGCCATTGACTAAAGCAGGTAACAAGCGAGAGTCTTGGTCTTGGTTTGCTCTTGCTCGTTTCATCAAAGCGGCTACTGAAAAAGCGATGATGCAAGGATTCTTCACACCAGTAGGAACTAAGCCATCCGAAGAGGATTGGACTACCTACATGGACAGAAACCGTGACTCCCTCCGAATATCCGACCATCCAGTCGGCCCACAGATCCTTGCTCAATTGCCATCTATCATTGAGCGTGTAATTGACCTTGGTATGTTCCACCTTGAGAACGAAGGGGAGATTGCCCAGTGTTCACCTAATGCTATGGTATTCCAACGCCGGGACCAGTATTCCGGTTTCTTACAAGCGGCATCCAATTACACTGATGCTGAACTATTGGAGAAGGGACTCCGTGTCATGCCACCAACCACCAAACAGAACGGTGGTTCATCAGTGGTCGCAGTTCCATTCACTTCTCGCAATTACCGCACTGGTAAGTTCACTGACCGTCGAATTGAGATTAGGTTTCCTAATGAGCATTTTGATATTGCTAAGGCCATCAAAGCATCATGTAAGAAGGCCAGCATGGACAAGACAGGACGCTTCACAATGTTTGGCACATCCAATGATGGCCCTTTCAGTCAAGAGAAGTGGGACAAGCGTTCTCAAGCGACCTTCCAATCCGATGAATGGGTCTTCTCCGTCAAGGATAATCAGCAGGATATTGATGGGTTCATCGCTACTGCTTTTGAGCATGGTATTGATGTCGCCCCAGCATTTGCTACTGGCAATCAATCCGATGCTACTGACGGTGAGTATGCGGCTACTTTCAGCCACTTGGATTGTATCTACGCCCCAGCATATTTCAACATCCCAGCATGGAGACAATTTGATATGATGTTCTGTGATGAAGTGCAAGACATGTCCCCACTTCAACACGACCTACTGGCAGGACTTCTCGTCGATGGTGGTAATGTGGTTCTTGTTGGCGACCGTCGCCAATCACTGTATTTGTTCGCAGGAAGCGACAGTCGGTCATTTGACTACGGTGTTGAAACCTATGGCTGTGAATCCTTCCCAATGACAATATGCTGGCGACAAACTGTCACACTTGCTGATGAAGTATCACTACTCATCGGTAGCCGTGATGGACAGCGCACCATGTATGCCGACCACCGTTCACCAGTGGAACTCATCCCAACATGGAAACAAGGATCCTCATCCACTGTTCACCATGTCAATGCCTTGACTCAAAGCGTAGAGGTAGGAGACATGGTTCTGTGTCGTATTACAGCCCCTCTTGTATCATATGCTGTCGCTACCCTCAAGCAAGGAATACCTGCCCGTTTAGCGGGTGGTGGCGACCTTGAATCACAGGTTCGTAACATGTGGTCGGGTAAAGTCGGCATGAGCATGGTCGGTGTTGTTGATAAGAAATTGTCCGAACTTCAATCGTTCACCTCAAGACATGGACAAGGTGCTGACTACCTATCCGCTTTGTTGCTCAAACTGACTCAACAGTGCAAGGGTGATTCTGTGCAAGCATCCAACCATGATGACTACCGAACTGCTACCGATATGATTGAGGCTACACTTGCTCTCGCTGACCGATACACCACCGAAGAATCAAACCCTACCAGCATTGGTTTCTGTGGCGATAACAAATCGGATTGGCTCTCTCAAATGTTCGTCGATCCAAATGAAACTGGCGAAGCATTCGTTCTGTTCTCATCAGTTCACCGTGCTAAAGGATTGGAGCGCAAGACTGTTCACATCATCACTGACCGCATGGTTATTGATGCTCAAGGTGAAGAACGCCTGTCACCATGTTTCATGCTACCATGGTCGATGAACACATCGGCTGAAATTGATCAAGAACTCAACGCAGTATATGTTTGCATCACCCGTTCTATGGACACCCAGCGATACTACACCAACAACAAAATAGTGTCCACTGGCGATACTCCGAATGACCTTGAACATGCTATGTGGATGCTCAACGGTGACGACATTGAGATGGGTTCATGGCCTGTGTCAAACGACGAGGATGAAGACGAGGACACCACTACACCTTCTCACATGTCAGTTCCAGATCCTTCTTTTGAGGACACATTCATGGTGCCTACTATGCCCCAATTTGCATGTGTCGCTGATAGCAAGGTGCTTCACTTAACCAATGATGCGGAGTTCGCTATGGACTTCATCCAGCAGGTTATGGGTGAGGATTATGATGTTGAAACATACCATGCTGGCACCGAAGTCGGTGGGCATTCAGTATGGATGACATCCGAGGTCATGGATGACGACATCACACAGGCTGTCGCAAGCCACTGGCAAGCGGCTCAAGAATGGATTTGAAATACAGTGGACAGGATGCGACAAAACACGGAGGAATAGATATGGGATGTGAGCGAGCGAAACAATTGCGAAAGACTGGTGCTGACAACCAGCACATGATCGCCAAATACCTCAAGGTTCGACACACAGATCTGAATGCCGAGGATGTATCAAGTGAAGGTTACGAAGGGCTGTGGTGCAAACTCCACGGAGCCGTTGGTGAGTTCCATTCTAAGGTGTCTAAGGCTGGGTGTGTGTGTTCTTTGAACTCCGCCCCATCTAAGACAGTTCGCCGTGCCAGCGTTCACTTCACCGTGCTGTCCAAGGATGGCACATCAATCGCCAAAGGATGTTCCCAAACACCCCACTTTGATGGAGGAAAAGTGTTTCAATACACAGTCACCGATGGAGTCAGTGGTATGACACCAAGCACCGACCAACAACCAGCGACTCTTGATCCACGGCACATTGGATGTGCCAATTGTATCAACCGAGTTCGTGCGGCTATGCGTCTCAACAATACACCACAAAACACGGAGGAATAAATATGCCAACACCAAGAATAATCAGCGATGTCAAAAAGAATCGCCAAACAGGAACACACATTCAAGTGGACTTTAGCATCAACGAAGGTGGATATTATCAAGCAACATGCTATGCTCACGGCCAGTATTGTAATTCGGACACACTGCGTTCTATTCGTCGCATAGCCACAGATCCACTTGGTTGGTGCAGTGGATGTGCCCAAGTATTCGTTGATAATGGCGGGGTCTATTGAACACCACAAAGCACTCAAGGTCGGCCAGTAATGTTCTCATCATCCCCCTAAAACGGGGGCTGGTTTTGCTGGTCGGCCACTTATTTATTTGCGTTTAATTCTCTTTTTTTGCACATTAACAAAAGAAAGACTATAAGCCGTCAGTGTCACCTGCGGCAGACACCGGACAGGCGGCCCCTTGAATATCGGGGGGTTCATATAGGCCGGTGTCTGTGGGTTGGTTGTAGCGGGTCAAACATCACAACCTGCTGACAAATAAAAACGGAGGACAAAAACATGCAAGCAATAAATGAAAATAATGAGCCAAGTGCTACCCTCGACCACATCGTGGTTGTTGGCAGTATCACCCAACGAACGCCAACACAGGTTACTGTGTCCTACCCATCTATGATGGGCGACACTGACTTGACAGTCACTCGCACCGAGTTCGGTGCTGGTGGTTCAATTGGTGTGCGACTGAATGACACCATGAGCAACGAAGACACCAACCGTGCCTTCGCTATCAAGCGATGTGTTTGTCCAACATGCGACAACAACAACGAAGGATCTGAAGCCGTCATCAGTGGTAACACAGACATCAACACATTAGTTAGTGAACTTGAAGCAATCAACGCACGCCGTGTCGTCGTTGAAGTCAATGAGAATCGCACTACTATCAAATGTGGCACATGTAAGGGAACTGGCAAGGCATCTACTTTGCCTCAATCTATCTCCCCTCTAATCGACGGTGAATGGCAAGACCTTACTGAATCCATGAATGGTGGCGAACTACCGGCATCACACATGCCAGTATTCCCTTCTTCATTCAATGGTCGTCGTGGTGGTATTGTTGATAACATCACTGACATGACAATGGTCTTCAAGGAAGCACAATTGGAGAACACCAAAGGTGACATGGTTGGAACTGGTATCTACACCGTTCTAAACGAAGGATATGCCAATGAGGACAATAACTACCTCGGTATGCAATTGGGTCGCCCTAAGACCGATTGCTACGCCTTTGCTCAACACAGCACCATCATTGACGAGTTCGGTGATTGGTCTTCTAAAGCAGGATTGCCTTACACTACATACGGAACAAACTACGGCCAAGACGCTGTTATGGACATCCGTGTTATTGATGGTTCAATGACAAAGCAGGAAGTAATGGACGACCTTCAAACTCGCTTAGAAGCGGGTGAGTTCGGTGACAATACTGGCTACGGTTTAATGTCCACATTGGAAGCAAACCCCGACCTTGGTAACATTGGATTCGGAGTCCAGATCCGCCATTCATTCGACGGTGCCCTCACCATTCGTGGTGTCTCGGAACGCCTATGGTGCTTGAACGGCTGTTCATCCACTAAGGAAACTGTTATTCTTTCAGCAACCCACAAGAAGGGTGTTTTTGAGAACCTTAACTTTGGCAACATCGCTAAACTTGTAATGACGGCGGTTGCTTCAATGGTTGCTCAAAACAGCGAGGTTGAGAACATGAATGATATTATGCTCGGTTCCCAAAACCTTGAGGCTCTAATTGCGCTTCAAGTGAACCGTGGCCTCATCTCCTACCCATCTATCGGACAGGACTCTCAATTGACTGGTGGACGCCAATACCGTGCCTTTACTCAAGGCTGGGGCAACCCCGAAGAAGCATGGGTCGCTGTTGGCGAAGACTTTGGAGGTTCTCAAGTCGGTTCTCTTTACCAAGCATACCAAAACACCAACGGTATCATCAATCACCAACCTGCTGTCAATGATGCACATGGTAGAGTCGATGGTGGTAAAGCGGTTTCATTCGCTAAGACCAACGCTGACCTTGCTAAGCAACATTCTCTCTTTGTTGAGATACAGAACGATGCTCAACGGGCTTTCGCTGAAACAATGGGTCATTCGCCACAAGGCAACGAACTCAATGAGTTCATCGCTGAACATGGCATCCCAATGCTCAATGAAATGGTCGCTACTGAAACTCGATCTGAAACTGTTGGCACTGATTCACACGGCAACATCACTATCCGTGAATGGAACGCTGGTGACATCCTCCCAACAGTCGTAAAGAATGTTGGACAGGCCAATGAAGTCTCTCGCACACTTGACGCAATCTACACCCCTATGGCGGTGGTTGCTTAAGTCGGGTAAGTGACATTCCCATCCCAAGTGACGGCCAGTGAAATGCTTGCCCGATGAGATGTTGAGTCACATACCACATACGATGGAGGAATTATCATGGCTTCAATGACACAACCAAAAGCACCGCACACACCAGTGCAGATCTGCTTCCGCAGGATGCCCTCAATAGACCCGACGGGTCTAAAGGGGCTTCTCGTTGATGAGGAATCCCTCAACGCACCAAGAGTGCTTGGGATTCTCCCTTACACACCACTACCTGCTGGCATGAAGGCTGGCGGTATGGTGGCTTGTGTGGGTGCTGGTGGCGAGCGTTTTGCTTGCGACTACACCACACTCATCAAGGACACTTTACCATGCAACGAAGAACACTATACTGCCCTTATCACCGAGATGCGTGACAAGGCTGGCTGGGATGTTCAAGCAATCATGGCTACATCTATCAATCACACACTTCGCACTATTGAGCGAGTCGCTGGCGACACATCAGCCGAGGAACTTGCACAGGTGCCGGACAGTTCGTCACCAATTACTGACGACAGCACCATTGAGGTTGAGGATTTCGTGATCGACTTTGAAATTGTCAATGATGATGTGGATTCTAAAACTGGATATGGTAGCGATGCTTTCAAGGAGGAATGGGCATGAGCAAACCAAACGATCAACACCAGCAGTGGCTTGACTTGAACCCATGCGGTATGTGCGGCAACGCACTGAACCGACCCTTCGGTCGTGAGCGTTCACATGGCAATTACATTGTCCTTGAAGCCACCCAATCATGTGGCGGTAAAGACATTCACGATCTCCGTAATAGTCTCCGTAGAACATATGTCGGTCGCTGTTGTTTCGGTTCTTTGTCACCAATGATGGAGGAATCAGTATGAGTATTGTCGGTTCACTACACATTCAGTGTGGCTTTGTTGGCAAGTGCGGTGGACATGTGTTCCCCGTCGATGCTGACCGCTACCTTTCCGATCTGGCTGATGTTGCTATGAACTCCGTGAAGGAGGGTCATGCTGGCACTTATTCATACCCTAATCGCTACTGTCCTGCCTGTGAAGCCATTGACAAGCACCGTAGTGTTGAAACTGCTCAACAGCGTGACGAGCGAATAGAAGCCCGTCGTTCGGCACAGGAAGCGGAGATGAAGGAGGAATCAGCATGATTACCGATGACCCAACCTGCCCGATATGCGACATGCCAGTGCGTATGCACACAGCGACCTTCGCTAAGGTTTGTTTGCATGAGATATGCCAGCAATATATGTTCACCGCAAAAAACACAAGGAGGCAATCCCAATGATTTACTGTCTCAACCGAAACCCGAGATCCATTGTCACATGGTATTGTGGATGTGGGGAGTGTGATTCTCAATGAGTGATTCAGCACGAACAATGGTGGGCAGTGTGTGGTTGGAGCAATTGCTTGAGGAAAACACACGCCTCAAGGCTGGTATTGCCAAATACATTGACACCATTGAAAAGGGCGGTTGCGATACCGAACCTGTTGAATGTATTGTTGAAGAACTGGAACTATTGTTGAAGGAGGAATCACAATGAAACAACCCGATGATTATTACCGCATGAAATACGCCCTACTACCGATCGATGTGCAGAAGTTCAAGGAACCTGTTGAGGGTGACATATGTCGCTTCTGTGGCGAAGGAATCGCCCAGCACACCATCGGGTCACTTCAGATCTGTCTTGCAGGATTTAGTGGCTACAATGTGGATAATGTGACACATCACTCGTCGAAATGTGGTCGTCACTGGCAAACCAAATTGGAGGAATGCCAATGACTCATGCACCTACCTATGAGGAAACATCAACGGTCGTTGGTGACGAACTGTGGGACATGGTTGATTCTCTTACCAAAGCATGGCGTGTGTCATGCGGCGACAAAGAGGGTCAAGATCTGTTGCACTACTTAGCCGGTCATACAGGCCGTCATGCTATCAACGAACTGATACTTGGCTTGCCAACC
>Ga0307986_10000020_pt1 | contig 99232 bp, 96 predicted proteins | sample EllFjometageno82_FD_203170 | JGI IMG/M metagenome (GOLD analysis project Ga0307986, IMG submission 203170) | Marine microbial communities from Ellis Fjord, Antarctic Ocean - #82 | ecosystem: Environmental > Aquatic > Marine > Unclassified | place: Southern Ocean | collected 2014-10-09 | reverse complement strand
CCAGGAATTTGTAATAGCAGACATCATCGTCGATGGCTATCAACGTATATCGCCCGGAATAATCTATAACCTATTGCCGGTAGGCATAGGTGATGAAGTCACCCCTGGCGTTTCTGCACAAATCATTAGAGAGCTTTCTCAGTCTGAATATTTCGATGAGATCGAAGTGGCACGCGAAGGCAATGTGCTTATTATTACGGTTTTGGAGAGGCCCTCCGTTGCCGAGATTACCATCGAAGGAAATAGCGTTCTCGAGACTGAAGATATTATCGAAAATATGGCTACGGCAGACATTGCCGAGGGCCAGATTTTTACGCGCGCCGCGCTGGAAGTAATCCGCCAAGGAATACAGGACGTGTACTCGTCTCGTGGCCGCTACGGTGCGGCAGTGGACATCGAGGTCGAAGAGCTACCGCGGAACCGTGTTGGTATCAGCCTGAACATCAACGAGGGCGAAGAGTCACGCATACGCCACATCAATATCGTAGGCAACGAAGCCTTCAACGAGGACGACCTGCTCGGTCTGTTCGAGCTAGGTACCAAGTCATGGTTCATGTTTCTAAGCCGCAAGGATCGCTATTCGCGCGAACAGTTTTCCGGCGATCTCGAGCGCTTAGAATCCTTCTATCTAGATAACGGCTTCGTAGAATTTAATATCGATTCCACACCTATCTCCATCACGCCAGACCGCAAAGAAGTCTATATCACTATTAATTTGAACGAGGGCGAGCTGTACACTATTAATGAAGTTGATCTCGCCGGCGATTTAGTCGATGCAGAGGCTCTATTGAGGGCGGCGGTATTCGTCCGCCCAGGACAGATCTATTCGCAGGGTTTGGTTACAGGAACTGAGGAAATCATGGTGCAGTTTCTCGGTAACTTAGGCTATGCCTTTGCTGAGGCCACGGGTGTGCCCGAAGTCAACGAGGAAGACGAAACCGTCGATGTAACCTTCTTTATTGAGCCCGGCAATCGGACCTATGTTAATCGGATTAACTTCGCAGGCAACATCTCGACCGCCGATGATGTGCTACGAAGAGAGATGCGACAGCTGGAGTCTGCTCCAGCATCAAGCCTACAAATCGAACAGTCAAAAATTCGCCTGCAGCGACTCGGTTACTTCGAAACTGTCGAAGTGGATACGATCGAGGTGGCAGGCACCGAAGATCAGATTGATGTCAACTATGACGTGCTAGAGCAAAACTTTGGCGCCATCAGCTTTCAGGTTGGTACAGGTGGAGGCGGCAACTTCTTCATCAGCTCTAGTCTGCAGGCGCAGAACTTTCTGGGCACAGGAAAGACGCTAGGTATTGGCATCAACAAGAGTCGCTTTCAGACTGGTCTAAATTTTCAATATCAAGATCCATATTTTACGCCTGATGGAGTGAGCAGGGGATTCAATCTATTTGCTCAGAAGATCGACTCACCCTTCAACGTATCTGATTTCAATACCTCTTCCTTCGGGGGCTCCTTAAGCTTCAGTTATCCATTGAGTGAGATCTCATTGTTGGGATTTGATTTTGGATACACACACACGGAGCTGAGTGCAGGACTTGGTTCTGTGCAAGAGATAGTTTCCAGCCCTACTTTCTTCGACGGCGTGGATAAGTTTGTGATTACTCCCGCTAACCGTAATGCTTTTGATGGCCCGGTCACGGATGCAGTATTAGGCGATGTGTCTACACTCAGTCCGCTGCAGCTCCAGTCGAATATGGATCAAGGCTTCGTAGACAAATTTGGTGATACCTTCGATAACTTTACGGTTACAGGCAGTTGGTTTCGCAATACTCTAAACCGTGGACAGATGGCAACAGATGGCATGCTTCACAGCGTTGGTCTAGAAATCACATTACCTGGTAGTGACTTACAATATGCGAGGATTAACTACAACAATGAGATGTACTGGCCAATTTCTCGGGATCAGCGTTGGGTTGTAGGTATGCGGACAAACTTGGGCTATGGCATCGGCTATGGCAATACCGAACAAATGCCCTTCTTCAATAACTACTTCGCAGGCGGCCTAAACTCGAACGGTATCGTGCGTGGATTTGAAGAAAATAGCCTGGGGCCGCAGAGTACACCTGGCGCCAGATATCTGACTGATTTCGGGCTAACGTTGCTGCGTGATGAAAATGGTGAAATCCAGCGCAATGAAGATGGCTCCGCTGCAGGTCTTAATCGTGATGTGGGCTATCAGACAACAGGTCTTTTTGATGATAACGGCCAGCCGGTGCTGGATGCAGAGGGAAATCAGGAAATCGCCCTGGCAGTACAAAGTTTCTTCCTAGATGAGGATTTTGACAGTTTTGGTGGTAATATACTCGCCACCGCGACATTGGAGCTATTGTTCCCAATTCCGTTTGTTGATGATACTAGTCGAGTTAGATCGGCTTTCTTTATTGATGCCGGAAATGTGTTCTCTTCGCATTGTACGGAACGGCAGACACTTCTAAATAATTGTACAGATTTCGATTTGGGTGAGATTAGATACTCTGCAGGGATAAGTGTTACCTACCTGTCGCCATTTGGTCCGCTAACATTCTATGTGGCGGCACCATTCGGCAAAGAGGGTGATGATACGAAGAGCTTCGATTTCACCGTTGGAAATGGTTTTTAGATTGTCTTGATTGGAAGAGCTGGCTGTATATCATGCTCGAGTGATCAAGGTTCAGTACAAAACAGAGCAACGTGTTTTAGATGTTTAAGCACATTGTGTAGTGTTAGTAGTTAATGGTTAGTTGGGCGCATGCTCAATAGCGTTTGTAAGAATTGGAGAATTACCGTGAAAATATTTAAGAGTCTAGTTGTCTGTTTGAGTTTGGTGCTTGTGTCTCAAGGTGCCGCTGCTCAGGATACTAAGATAGGTTTGCTGAATGCATTGCAGGCATTGTTTAATTCAGATGCGGCTCGTGTCGTGCAAGAGGAGTTGGAGCAAGAATTTAATACTGACGAGGTGAGAGCTCAAGAACTTACTGATCAGCTAAATGTTCTTCGCGAAGAATTCCAGCAGAACGAAGCTGTTATGAGCGAGCAAGAAATTAGCCGCATGAACTCTAATGCTCAGGACTTGCAGGTTCAGCTACAGCTGATACAAGAAAGAGTGCAGACAGCACTGCAGACTAAGAATCAGCAGTTTCTCGAAAGCATGCAAGGCGATCTTGCCGCGGCTGTTACCGATGTGGTCGCAGAGGGCGGTTACGATCTGATTCTAAATTCAGATAGTGCTCCTTACTTTGCGCCAGTATTGGATATTACCGCTAAGGTAACTGCAAAACTGAATGAAAACTCGCAGCCTGCTCAGTAAAGGAAGTCTAATTATCGGGTCAGTGTCAGGTGACACATAAAACGAGATATACATTGGCGCAGCTGGCAGAATTGCTAGACGCTGAATTGATCGGCGATGGCCAGTGCGAAATAACTGGCCTAGCTACTCTCCAGAACGCCAAGTCTGGCGAGCTGAGTTTTCTAAGCAACCCTTCCTATGCAGGCCAACTAAAGAGTAGTCAGGCGTCTGCGATATTCATCGATGAAAAATTTCTAGACAGCTGTCCGGGCAACAAGCTTGTGACACGCTCGCCTTATGTAGCCTTCGCGAAGGCTACTGCGTTATTCGATAACTCGCCAGTAGCGCCTACGGGCGTCCATGAATCCGCAAGCATTGATGCGTCTGCCGTGCTCGGTAAGAACGTCAGCATCGCTGCAAATGCCGTAATTGCGGCCAATGCGTCGCTGGGCGACGATGTCGTGATTGGCGCGGGCTGTTATGTCGGCGACAGTGTGAGTCTAGGTAATGGCTGCAAACTGCATAGCAACGTAACGCTCTATCACCGTGTTGTCCTGGGAGTGAATGTAAAGATTCATTCTGGCTCGGTAATCGGTGCTGATGGATTTGGTTTTGCATCCGATGGCGTCAAGTCTGTTAAAATTCATCAACTCGGTGCAGTTAAAATAGGCGACGACGTTGAGATCGGTGCGGGCACCACAATAGATCGGGGAGCCCTCGAAGACACCGAAATCGGTAACGGCGTGAAGATCGATAATCAGGTTCAGATTGGCCATAACTGTAAGATCGGTGAGCACACTATAATTTGTGGCTGCGCAGGCATCGCGGGCAGCGTGACAATAGGAAAATATTGCATCATGGGCGGCGGGTCGGGTGTCGTGGGCCATATAGCCATTGCTGATAAGGTGCAAGTGAGTGCCATGTCGCTGGTGAGCCAGTCGATTCCAGAGCCGGGTATGTACTCTACTGGCACAATCCAAGCGAAGACTTCGCAATGGAAGCGCAATGCGATTCGATTCCAGCAATTAGACAGTATCGCCAAGAGACTGAAAGAAATTGAGAATTCTACCGATAAGAAGTAGGTCGATTGAATCTAAGACCGAGCTTCGTCTCAGAAGTCACCGAAATTAAAATAAACCTAGCACGCATTGATCGCGTGCAGGGCAGACTAGAGAACCGCACATGTTAATGACCATCGAAGAAATTAAAGAGTATCTTCCCCAGCGCTATCCCTTCCTGCTGGTGGATAGAGTAATTGAGATGGACCTCGGTAAGTCTATCGTGGCTTACAAGAATGTTACTGTGAACGAGCCATTCTTCAATGGCCATTTCCCGAATCAACCGATCATGCCTGGTGTGCTCATCATAGAAGCGCTGGCACAGGCAGCTGGCGTATTGGGGTTCAAGAGTCAGGAAAAGAAACCGAAGGACGGCTACCTCTATTACTTCGTCGGCGCCGATAATGTGCGCCTGCGACGACCGGTGGTACCTGGTGACCGTCTCACCCTAGAGGCTGAGATCGTCACGAATAAGCGCGGTATCTATAAATTTGCTTGCCGTGCTTCAGTGGGTGAGGAGCTAGTAGGAACAATGACCATAATGTGCGCAGAGAGGAAGGTGGATGTCGATTGATTCCAGCGCCAGGATTGATCCTAAAGCTGAAATAGATTCCGATGTAACGATTGGTCCTTGGACTATTGTCGGGCCCAATGTACAGATTGGATCTGGCACTGTCATCGACTCGCACGTGATGATTCGCGCCAACACGAAGATCGGTAAAAATAATCGCATATTTCAATTTAGCTCCGTCGGCGAAGACCCTACAGACTTGAAGTTCAAGGGTGAAGAGACCTGGCTGGAGATTGGCGATAATAATGTCCTGCGCGAAGGCTCTAACTTACACCGCGGAACAGGCTTTGGCGGCGGTCTCACTCGGGTGGGAAGCGACAACCTATTTATGCCCTACGTGCACATCGCTCATGATTGCATGGTGGGAAACAACACGATCTTCGCCAACAACGCGGGGATTTCAGGGCACGTGGAAGTCGATGACTGGGCCATTCTCGGTGGTTACGCCGGCGTAAATCAATTTCTGAAGATCGGCGCTCACGCGATGGTCGGTGGTGTGACACATATCGATCACGATGTGCCAGCCTATATGATCGTTAGTGGTCAACCTGCGGCAGTGAGGGCGGTTAATACTATCGGTCTTGAGCGTCGCGGCTTCGATAAGCCTACTATCAAACAAATACGTACTGCGTTTAAGGTCATCTACATGCGTGGCCACAGCCTGCAGGACGCCATAGCGGAATTGAAGATCATGCAGAAAGATTGTGACGCGCTGCAGATTCTCATCGACTCGTTGGAGAGTTCGAAGAAGGGAATACATCGCTAAATATTTTGAATCGACTGCGTCATAGGCTCATTTTTCTGTGAGTAACGAACCACTTATCACGATAAACCAAAATATGAGTAAAGGCCCTCTAATTGGAATTGTTGCCGGCGAAAAGTCCGGCGACATTCTGGGTGCCGGTCTGATTTGTGCTTTGCGTAAGAAATACCCCGATGCGGAATTTGCCGGTATTGGTGGTCCAGACATGATTGCGCTCGGATTTAATTCTCTTGCTGAGATGGATAGACTCTCGGTTATGGGCTTCGTCGAGCCTTTGGGTAGATTGCCCGAGCTATTCGCGCTGAAGAAACGCCTCAGAAAATTCTTTGCGCAGAGGCGCCCGCTGGTCTTTATTGGGATCGATAATCCCGACTTCAATCTGCGTCTCGAAGCAGAGCTGAAAACCGATAACATAAAGACGGTGCACTATGTAAGCCCAAGCCTTTGGGCTTATCGGGAGAAAAGAATCCATACGGTGAAGCGTGCAGTCGATTTAATGCTGACCCTGTTTCCCTTTGAGACGGCTGTCTATACACAACACGGTGTCGACGTTAAGTGCGTAGGCCATCCATTAGCTGACACCATCGGTTTTGAAGATAAAAAGCTATCTTCACGTGAGCACTTCGGCCTTAATCCAGATGATGCTGTAGTTGCACTGATGCCCGGCAGTCGCGGCGGTGAAATCAAACGTCTTGCGCCGGTGTTCCTTGCCGGAGCAGTGGGATCGCTAGCGGATTGTCCGCAGCTAAAGTTTCTAATTCCCTATAGCAGTGCTGCGAATAAGGCACAGATCGTTGCACTGCTTCGTGAAGAGTCAATAATTCGAGGTGAGCAATTCATTCTAGTCGATGACTCTCACGCAGCAATCAGTGCGGCGGATTTAGTCGTGCTGTCTTCCGGTACCGCCACTTTGGAAGCGTTGCTGCTAAGACGGCCCATGATCGTTGGTTATAAACTGGCGGCGAGCACATTTGCCATCGCCTCACGCATAGTGAAGATCCCTTATGTTGCTTTGCCTAACCTCCTCGCGGGACGGCAGCTAGTACCTGAATATATTCAACATGACCTCACCGCAGAAAGAGTCCGTGCAGGGATAGTTAGGCATATGACTGGTACGGAGGATCACGAGGCGCTAATGCAAGAGTTTGAGCGAATACATAAGAGTCTGCGCCTTGATGCCTCCTCTGCCGCTGCACAAGCCGTAGCTTCCCTGATAGAGAGACAGTAGTCTGTAAATGACGAGAGAGCCTTCATTTTCCCCAGCTAGCGAACCTTATACCTTGATAGCGGGTACCGACGAAGTGGGACGCGGTCCACTGGCGTGGGACGTTGTCGCCGCTGCCGTGATACTCGACCCCGCAAAGCCTGTCAGCGGTCTAGCTGACTCGAAGAAGTTATCCTCCAAGCAGAGGCTAGCATGCTTCGATGCCATCGTGAAGAACGCTCACTGCTATGCGGTAGGTCGAGCATCGGTTCAGGAGATCGAGCAGATCAATATTCTGCATGCGAGCATGCTGGCAATGAGTAGGGCGGTCGCAGGCCTGAAGGTGCAACCCGAATTCGTCTACGTCGATGGAAATCGCTGCCCTAAGTGGAAGTACCCCTCGGAGGCTATAATCAAGGGTGACTCGTTAGTCCAGAGTATCTCAGCCGCCTCGATTATTGCGAAGGTGACTCGCGATAAGGAGATGCAGGAAATGGATCTGCAGTACCCAGGCTATGGCTTTGCAAGCAATATGGGATACCCAACACCGGCGCATCTAGCGGCGCTCGAATCTCTCGGGGTAACGCCTATTCATCGGCGCACATTTGCGCCGGTTGCTAGGATCCTGAAAGCAACGCTAAGCTCCTAAACTTTTGGTCCCGTTTTCAATCAAAAAAAGGTATATTGGGGACTTCTTCGCCACTTAATAATTAGATTTATAAATGTCTGAAAATTTGCCTAATCAGCCCTTCGCGCACCTCAGACTTCACACCGAATTTTCAATCAATGATGGTATCGTTACCATCAAGCCTCTCATCGCGAGACTGCGCGAACTTTCTATGCCAGCGGTTGCTATTACCGACTTGGCAAATATGTTCTCCCTCATTAAGTTTTACACCGCCTCCCTCAATGCCGGCATCAAACCCGTCTGTGGCTGTGATGTATTGGTTGAGAGCGATGACCGCTCGAAACAAACTCGCCTCGTGCTGTTGGTCAAGAACGAGGTCGGCTATCTCAGTCTGACTAAACTTGTCTCCGAGTTGTACACCGAGAACCCCAGCCAGAGTGAGCCGGCTGTGCGCAAGTCGCAATTGGTGGGGCGTGTCGATGGCCTGATTGCTTTATCAGGTGCGCAGAACAGCGATATCGGTCTGGCACTCCTGGCAGATGAAAAAGACTTAGCGAAGGAGCTGCTAATTGAATGGCAGGAATTGTTCCCGGAAAGTTTCTATCTAGAGCTGCAGCGTGTGGGCAAAGCGGATGAGGAAGACTATATCGATGCGGCGGTTGCTCTGGCTATCGAGACGAACACGCCAGTGGTCGCAACCAATGATGTGCGCTTCATTAATCAGGATGATTTCGATGCGCACGAGGTGCGTGTGTGCATCAATGAAAGGCGCACGCTCGATGATTCGCGGCGACCTCACAATTATACCGACCAGCAGTACCTGAAGACTGGGCCTGAGATGGGGGAGTTATTCAGCGATATTCCTGAGGCGTTGGAAAACGCCTGGGAAATCGTGAAGCGCTGCAACCTGTCACTGGTATTAGACAAGCCTTGTTTGCCGAACTACCCCGTACCCGAAGGCATGGGCATGGAGGAGTATTTCTCCGAGCTGAGTTCCGACGGACTACGAGAACGGCTGCGTAGCCTCTACGGGGACGACTACGAGACGAAAGACGTGGAGAAGCCCTACTGGGAACGCTTGGAGTTCGAGCTGGGCGTCATCAATCAGATGGGCTTTGCGGGTTACTTCCTGATCGTGATGGAGTTTATTCAGTGGTCCAAAGACAACGATATCCCTGTAGGGCCAGGGCGTGGTTCGGGTGCCGGCTCCATCGTAGCCTATGCGCTGAGAATTACCGATCTGGACCCACTTAAGTATGACCTGCTATTCGAACGCTTCCTCAACCCGGAAAGGGTGTCGATGCCTGACTTCGATGTGGATTTCTGCATGGAGGGCCGTGACCGCGTTATTGCGCACGTAACCGAGCTGTATGGCAAAGATGCGGTATCGCAAATCATTACCTTCGGCACCATGGCGGCGAAGGCTGTAGTGCGCGATGTGGCTAGGGTGCAAGGCAAGCCTTATATGTTGGCCGACAAGCTTTCAAAACTGATTCCCTTCGAGCCCGGTATAACCCTGAAGAAGGCGTTTGAGGTAGAGCCGATGTTGGGCGAATTCGTCGATTCTGATGAGGACGCGCAGGAAATCATGGAGATGGCCTACAAGCTTGAAGGCATTACTCGTAATGTCGGAAAGCATGCTGGTGGTGTGGTTATCGCACCTACTAAGCTAACGGACTTTACGCCGCTGTACTGCGACGAATCCGGTCAAGGCTTGGTTACCCAATTCGATAAGAACGATGTGGAGACAGCGGGTCTGGTGAAGTTCGACTTCCTCGGGCTGCGCACACTGACCATCATCGATTGGGCTGTGAAGATGATCAATGCCAGGGCGGCTGAAGGCGTGCCGCCTGTCGACATCACCAAGCTGCCTCTAACCGACGAGCGCGTGTATCGATTACTGCAGAAGGGTGAAACCACGGCGGTTTTCCAGCTTGAATCCCGTGGCATGAAGGACCTGATCAAGCGTCAGGTGCCAAATAGTTTCGAGGACATCATCGCTCTCGTGGCGTTGTTTCGACCTGGTCCTTTGCAGTCGGGCATGGTGGACGATTTTATCGATCGTAAGCACGGCCGCACGAAAGTGGTCTATCCCCACGCGGAGTTGGAGCCGGTCCTAGGCAATACTTACGGAGTGATTCTCTACCAAGAGCAGGTGATGCAGATCGCCCAGGTTCTCGCGAACTACTCATTGGCTGGCGCGGATATTTTGCGTAAGGCCATGGGAAAGAAGAACCCAGAAGTGATGGCGAAGCAGCGTACCTTGTTCCAAACCGGTGCGGAGGCGAGGGGAATTGATGCTGACCTAGCTGCCTCTATCTTCGACCTGATGGAGAAGTTCGCCGGCTACGGCTTCAACAAGTCTCACTCGGCAGCCTATGCGCTAGTCTCTTATCAAACGGCATGGCTGAAGACGCATTATCCAGCCTGTTTTATGGCGGCGGTGCTCACTGCTGAAATGCAGAATACCGATAAGATCGTAACCTTGATCGATGAGTGTCGCTCGATGAAGTTGGTCATCGTCCCCCCGGATATCAACCGCGGGCAGTTTAATTTCACGGTAAACGAGAAAGATGAGATCGTGTACGGCCTTGGCGCGATTAAAGGCTTAGGCGAAGGTCCTGTTGGCAGTATTCTCGCCGCACGAGAAGAGCGGCCATTTACGAACCTGTTGGATATCTGCCAGCGAGTGGACAAGCAGAACGTCAACAAACGCACCATGGAAGCGTTGATACGCTCCGGAGCCCTGGACAACATGGTGGAGGGTGATCTCGACTATGCCCGCGCATTGCTCTCGGCACTGTTGCCGCAGGCCATGCAGGCAGCCGAGCAATCTAGCCGAAATGAGGCTAGCGGTGTTGAGGATATGTTCGGAGATATTGCGCCGGCGGGCACAGAAGATGCGGATCTTAGCGCCTCTAATATCACGGTCCGCGCTTGGGCGGAGCAGCACCGCCTCAAGGTGGAGAAGGAGACTTTGGGCTTGTGGCTGTCAGGTCATCCGATCGACGAGTTCTTGGATGAGCTCTCTCATATTACTAAGAATAGGCTAGTTAATCTGCGGCCGGAGCGAGGGCCTCAGACTATTGCAGGTGTATTGCATAGCATCCGTACTATGAAGAACAAGGCAGGAGATACCATTGCATTCCTAGTATTGGATGATAGTAGCTCCCGCTTCGAGTTCTCCCTGTTCGCAAAAGAATACGAGAAGTACAGAGAGACGTTGGTCAAAGACGTGATCATGGTGGTGGAATGCGCTGTGAGCATCGATGACTACAGCGGCGGCATGCGCGGCCGCGGCAAGAGCATAATGACGCTATCAGAGGCGCGTAAACGCAATGCACATCGCGTGGCATTGAATCTTGAGTCGGAGTCGCTTGGCAGCGATTTCTGCGAGCACCTAGCGCGCATTCTCGAGCCTTATCGTAAACCAGCAGAACTTTTAGAAGTAGAGGGTGCGGTAGCTGCAAACAGTTCGGGGGATAATCCTGCTCCTGGCATCAGTACTCGTCATCAGCACCCCGGACAGTTCCCGCCCAGTGGCAACGCAGTCTGGGGGGCAGCGGACGAGGGGGAAGGCTGTCAGGTCATGGTGCGCTATCAGCGCTCTGACTCCATAGGGTGTATAATGCTGGGTCAAGAGTGGGTCGTGTCGCCTGCCGATGATTTGATTCAGCGTCTACGGTTGGAGTACGGCAGAGACAAGGTAGTGTTAAGTTACAGATAGACAGCCACGACAACATTGACAATCAAACTAGTAGGAAAATTGAGTGCAGCATGGATCCTAATTATCTCGAATTTGAACAACCCATTGCGGAGTTAGAAGCCAAGATCAGTGAGCTGAGATTGGTAGGCAGTGACAATGAGTTGAATATCGGTGAAGAAATTCAGAACCTGAAAGACAAGAGCACGAAGCTCACCGAGAAAATATACTCGAACCTCTCTTCATGGCAAATCTCCCAGGTCGCCCGGCATCCGTTGCGGCCTTATACACTCGATTATCTCGAGCACATCTTTACAGACTTCGATGAGTTGCATGGTGATCGTCTATTCGCAGACGATCAGGCATTGATCGGTGGGCTTGCAAAGATAGATGGCCGTCCGGTCGTGGTGATCGGTCATCAGAAGGGCAGAGGAACGAAGGAAAAAGTTAGACATAATTTTGGCATGCCTCGACCGGAAGGTTATAGGAAGGCTAGGCGACTAGTGCTTCTCGCAGAACAGTACAGGCTTCCTGTATTAAGTTTTATAGATACACCTGGCGCCTATCCGGGAATGGATTCGGAAGAGCGTGGGATTAACGAGGCAATCGCTGTGAATATGGCGATGATGTCACACGTTAAGACGCCACTCATTGCGACGGTTACCGGTGAAGCAAACTCTGGTGGTGCAATCGCTATCGGTGTCTCTGATCAGCTCAATATGCTGCAGTATTCGACTTATACGGTTATCACTCCCGAAGGTTGTGCGACCATTCTCTGGAAGTCTTCCGATCATGCAGCAGCTGCTGCAAAAGCTATGGGCGTGACTTCTAAACGATTAGAAGAGTTAGGCATAGTCGATCACACAATACCTGAGCCACTAGGTGGTGCGCATAGAGACGTCGCTGCTACGGCTGCTAGTATCAAGGCCGCGCTCATCGAGCAGCTAGATCGCCTGACTGCATTGGATTTAGACGAATTGGTAGATCGCCGCTATAAGCGACTGATGAGCTACGGTATATCTAGCTAGTCGTCCGGTCTTCGCTAGCTCGTGTGAGGATTGAAAGAAGTGAAGTAACTGCAGGGGGAGGTAGAACTCCTCCTTTATCTTGAATGGACCAATACATAGCGCTGCTATGCCCACAGGCCATGAACTACTCTCCCCAAGTACTCCACGACAAGCTAGAAGCAGCTCTCACTGAGTTCGCTGGTGTGCATAAATTCCTAATCGGATTGAGCGGTGGCTTGGACTCTGTCGTGCTCCTGCACGCGATGGCTAAGCTGCGTGATCAGTCCGGCGCGGATATTCACTTGCGTGCCCTTCATATCAATCATCAGCTCCAAGATCAGGCTCAGAATTGGGAGGCGCACTGTTTGAGTCTGTGCGCAAAGCTCGGCGTAGAGTTCGCTAGCGCCCAGGTGGAAATATCAGGCAGCTCTGGCCTAGAGAATGCCGCCAGAGAGGTGCGGTATCGCGAATTCAAGGCTGCGCTGTTGCCTGACGAGGAGCTACTGCTGGCTCACCATCGCGACGACCAGATGGAAACGCTGCTGCTTCGGCTGATTCGAGGTTCCGGGAGCCGTGGACTAAGCGGTATTCCGCGTAGCCGCGTGTTGGGAGCGAGCAGGCTGCTGCGTCCATTATTGGATATCGACCGAGAAGAGCTGCAAAGCTATGCCGAATCTCAGCAGCTGAGTTGGGTCGAGGATCATTCAAACAAAGATCAGGGTTTCGATAGAAACTATTGTCGTCACAGTTTGTTGCCTCTTATCGAGGCGCGTTGGCCGGGGTATAGGCAGAGTTGGTCAAAGTCGGCAGTGCTCGCTAACGAGAGCGAGGCGCTGATTCAGGAGCTCGCTGCTATCGACTTAGCCCAGATAGCCGCGGAATCCAAATCGATTGTCAGCAGGGAGAAGCTATTGGCGCTTTCTGAGCCGAGGCGACGCAATGTACTGCGTCATTGGCTAGCAGATCTCGGCGCTAAGGAGCTGGGTTGGAATCAGCTACAGCAGCTGAGCAACGAGGTCTTGCTAGGTAGTAGTGGAAAATTCATAGCCGAGGATATTCAAATCTTCTGCTTCCGCGAGCGTGTCTATGTATTGGCCTCGCAGGAGATTGAGCGAGACCTAGATCCTGTTCTGGGATTGCCAGACGCTGGAGAATTCATACTGCCGGAAAATGGTCGACTGCGATTTCGTGATACGCAGGGTGAGGGGATCTGTGCAGATAAACTCAGCAACTTGTCGATCCGCTATAGGCACGGTGGTGAAATCTGCCGTCTTGCCGGGCGTCCTAGCAAGACGCTGAAAAAAATCCTTCAGGAAAGTGAGGTCCCACCCTGGCTGAGGAGCCGCATTCCCTTGCTCTATGACGGCGAAGACCTAGCCTATATTCCGGGCCTCGGAGTTAGCGAAGAGTTTGCAGCGAAGGGCATAGAGCCTGGCTGCATTATCGAATGGGAGCAGCCCGACCTTACATTGCGCGCCTGAATTGCTGATGAGCGGGCCAGTGTATTTTGGGCGCGTAATTTCAGCTCATAGGGACATTTCAGATTGTCCTATCGAGGGGCTTCTGGTAGGCTGCAACTCCATCTGTGTGGGTTGGTGCACGACCAATTTTTCTTATCCGATGGGGCTAGCATGACTCGTTATATATTCATTACCGGTGGCGTTGTTTCTTCACTGGGCAAAGGCATTACTTCTGCATCTCTCGCGGCAATTCTCGAAGCCCGCGGCTTAAACATCACAATGTTAAAACTGGATCCCTACATCAATGTGGATCCTGGCACTATGAGTCCCTTCCAACATGGCGAGGTCTATGTGACTGAAGACGGCGCAGAGACCGATTTGGACTTGGGTCACTATGAACGCTTCAGCCGGACTACCATGTTGCAGAAGAACAACTTCACCACCGGCAAGGTGTATGAAGAGGTGCTCAAGCGCGAGCGCCGAGGCGACTACCTCGGGGCCACCATTCAGGTCATTCCGCACATCACTGACGAGATAAAGCGTCGTGTGATTATCGGTGCCGGTGATGCCGACGTCGCGCTTGTCGAGGTCGGCGGCACGGTAGGTGACATCGAGTCGCAACCCTTCCTAGAGGCCATACGACAGCTGCGTGTAGAGGTGGGCCCTGAGCGCGCGTTGTTCATGCACCTCACTCTGGTGCCCTATATCGCCACGGCTGGTGAGACCAAGACCAAGCCTACGCAGCACTCGGTGAAAGAATTACGCTCGATCGGTATTCAGCCGGATATCCTGATCTGTCGCTCCGATGTGGAGATCGACGAATCGGCGCGAAAGAAGATTGCGTTGTTTACCAACGTTGAGCCAAAGGCCGTGGTTTCTCTGCCTGATTCTGACTCGATCTACAGAATCCCCTCGATTCTGGGTGAGGCGAATCTCGACGATATCGTTATCAATAAATTTAGATTGGACTGCCCGCCGGCTGACCTCTCCGAATGGGATCGTGTCGTCGATGCGCACCTTCATCCAGACAAGGAAGTAAATCTTGCCATGGTAGGTAAGTACATGGACCTGCTGGATGCGTACAAGTCTCTGAATGAGGCGATAATTCATGCTGGCATTCATACTAGAACCAAGGTGAACATCACCTACATCGACTCTGCCGACGTTATAGACAAGGGCGTCGAAGTGCTGGCCAATCAAGACGCGATTTTAGTGCCTGGCGGCTTCGGTGAGCGCGGCGTGGAAGGCAAAATCATGACCGTGCAGTACGCACGCGAGAACAAAATCCCCTATCTAGGTATTTGTCTCGGCCTGCAGGCTGCAGTCATCGAATACGCGAGAAACGTAGCGGGGCTGAAAGATGCACACAGCTCTGAATTCTCTCCAGCTTGTGATAATCCGGTTATCGCGCTTATTAGTGAATGGACGACGCGCGCGGGATCTACCGAATTTCGTGATGAGGATTCCGACCTTGGCGGCACGATGCGCCTAGGCGCTCAGACATGCGTTCTGGACAAGGACTCGACCACCTTCGAATGCTACGGCAAGGAGGAGATCGTCGAGCGCCATCGCCACCGTTATGAATTTAATAATGACTACATCGACGTGTTGTCCGAGGCTGGTTTGAAGCTCGTGGGTAAATCTGTAGACGGCATGTTGGTGGAGGTTGTGGAGATTCCCGATCATCCTTGGTTTGTAGGATGTCAGTTCCATCCAGAGTTCACTTCTACACCACGCTACGGCCATCCACTGTTCACGGGCTTTATCGAGGCTGCCATAGCGCATAACAAGTCCGCGAGTGAGTCGGATGCTGCCGTCGCATCCCCGACGCTAGCGGTGAATAACGCTCAAGTCTGAGCGCTAGGAAAAGGATCCGGTAGCTACTCATGACAGCAAAGCAAATTAAGCTTCGGGATTTCACGATAGCCAACGATCAACCTTTTGTCCTATTCGCAGGGATGAACGTGCTGGAGTCTAGAGATCTCGCGATGACGGTTGCCGAGAAATTTCACGCCGTCACCACCGAGCTCAAGATCCCTTACGTATTCAAGGCCTCATTCGACAAGGCAAATCGCTCCTCGAAAGATTCTTATCGTGGGCCCGGCCTGGACGAGGGTCTAAGGATACTCGCCGAGATCAAAGAGCAGTTTTCCGTTCCCGTGATCACCGACGTCCATGAGATATCTCAGGTAGGGCCGGCATCTGAGGTTGCAGATATTCTGCAGTTGCCTGCATTCCTGTCTAGGCAGACGGATCTGGTCGTCGCCATGGCGACAAGCGGCGCGATCATTAACATCAAGAAGGCGCAGTTTCTGGCGCCGCAGGAAATGGGCCACATCCTTAATAAATTTGAGTCGGCAGGCAATGAGCGTCTGATTCTCTGCGAGCGTGGCAGCAGCTTCGGCTACAACAACTTGGTTGTCGACATGCTGGGCTTCGCGGTAATGAAACAATTTGGCAGCCCGCTGATGTTCGATGCGACGCATGCCCTACAGAAGCCTGGTGGTCTCGCTAATGCTGCCGGTGGGCGCCGAGGCGATATCACTGCACTTTCTCGTGCTGGCTTGTCGCAGGGCATAGCGGGGCTGTTCATCGAAGCGCACCCTGATCCAGATAAGGCGCGATGTGATGGACCCTGCGCATTAAGATTAGAAACCGTTAGGCCCTTCTTGCACCAGATGCGCGACCTAGACGACCTGATCAAGTCACTGCCTGAGTTAGACACAGCCTAAGACTTTGGGGTTTTTTGATCTTCATTTTTTGATTTAAGTAATATTCATAAGGTATTGAAATGGCTAGTATTAAGAGCGTAAGAGCGCGAGAAGTGCTTGATTCCCGCGGTAATCCAACTATCGAGGCAGATGTCGAACTAGACAGTGGTGTCATGGGCTCGGCCTGTGCGCCTTCAGGTGCGTCTACTGGCTCGCGCGAGGCGCTGGAGCTGCGAGACAAAGACCCAGCACGCTATCTCGGCAAGGGTGTGCTGAAGGCTGTTCAGAACGTGAACACTGAAATCAGGCAGGCTCTTATCGGGCAGGATGCTGCAGACCAGAAGGCTCTGGACACAGTAATGCTGGAGTTAGATGGTACAGAGAATAAGGCTAAGCTCGGTGCGAACGCGATTTTAGCAGTGTCACTCGCGGCGGCTAAGGCGGCGGCAACTGATGCTGGCCTTCCTCTGTATGCGCATATCGCACAATTGAACGGCAGCGCAGGTAATTATTCGCTTCCGATGCCGATGATGAACATCGTGAACGGTGGTGAGCACGCCGATAATAACGTTGATATTCAAGAGTTTATGGTTCAGCCAACGGGCGCGGCTAGCTTCAGCGAGGCGCTGCGCTACGGTGCTGAAATATTTCATGCTCTGAAGTCTGTGTTAAAGAGGCAGGGCCTGAGCACTGCTGTAGGAGACGAGGGTGGATTTGCTCCGAATCTTCCATCTAACGCAGCGGCACTCGACTGTATTCTGCAAGCCATTGAAATAGCAGGCTTTCGTCCGGGTTCCGACATCCACCTGGCGCTAGACTGTGCAGCCTCCGAATTCTATGTGGATGGTAAATATGTGCTCGCAGGTGAGGGCAAGAGCTACGATTCTGGCCAATTTGCCGATTATCTGCAGGGTTTATCTGAGAATTATCCGATTTTATCCATCGAAGACGGCATGGATGAGAGCGATTGGGAAGGTTGGGCTAAATTATCGGCCCAGATAGGCGATAAAGTTCAGTTAGTAGGCGATGATTTGTTCGTTACCAATACCAAAATACTTCAGCGTGGAATCGACGAGAGCATCGCGAATTCTATTCTGATCAAGTTTAATCAGATCGGAACGCTAACCGAGACGCTGGCGGCGATCAATATGGCGAAGGATGCGGGCTATACGGCGGTGATTTCTCACCGTTCCGGAGAGACCGAAGACACCACCATCGCCGATTTGGCCGTGGCCACCGCCGCGGGACAGATAAAGACAGGTTCACTGTGTCGTTCGGACAGAGTGGCGAAGTACAATAGATTGCTAAGGATTGAAGAAGAGTTGGGTAGCAACTCGGTATTCAACGGCATCAAAGAATTTTCTAAATTCACAGGCTAAATAGTGCTGAAATAGCATTGCCTCTGAATGCGATTGGCTAGAGAGGCAGGTAAACTATTGAGATCGACCTCTTTGAGTCGTCGATTTCAGTAAAAGGCTTATGAAAATAATATTCGGATTTCTTGGGTTCGCTTTCATCACTCTGCAATACCAGCTATGGCTGGGTGAAGACAGCGTGCGCACGCTGAATATGCTGGAGCTGGAAGTCGAAGCGCAGCGAGCGAACAATGAAGGGCTAGAGCAGCGCAACCGTTTGGTTGAGATCGAAGTGCTTGATCTTAAGAATGGGCTTGAGGCTGTCGAAGAACGGGCGCGCTCTGAGCTTGGCATGATCGAGAAGGGTGAGACATTCTATCTGCTTGTGCCTACCCAGAAATAACTTAGTCTAATTCGACTTGCCCCACAATTTAGAAGATCTGACTATGACAATATGGGCTGTCTTGCCGGCCGCAGGCATTGGTCGTCGCATGGGATCCACCATCCCGAAGCAATATCTCTGGCTAGATGGAGCTCCACTTCTCCTGCATGCATTGCGCCGATTGGGCGCAGTGGGCGAGATTCAAAAAATTGTCGTAGTGATTCACCCTACGGACAGTCGTTGGGCTGAATTGGAAGAATCGATTTCTGAAGAATTCGAAAACCGCATCATAACTGTTATGGGTGGGGACGAGCGCTACCAATCAGTTTTAAATGGTCTCACTGCGTTGGCAGAACTTGCAGAAATAGACGACTGGGTATTAGTGCACGACGCTGTTAGGCCCTGTGTGCGCATTTCCGATATAGAAAACCTGATTCAGAAAATTTCTCCGCGCGCCATAGGTGGCTTGTTAGGCTCCCCTGTAGACAATACCCTCAAGCGGGTAGATAAAGAACTGACGGTGATCGAAACCGTCGACCGAGAGTCGTATTGGAATGCGCTTACGCCGCAGATGTTTCGATTCGCTCAACTAAAAGAGTCTATACAAGCCGTAGTGGCTAGTGGTGAGCAGGTGACCGATGAGGCGTCTGCCATGGAAGTTGCGGGTTTTAAGCCTATAATGATTGCTGGCAACAAAGACAACATCAAAATAACTGTTGAGGCGGATCTGCTCTTGGCAAGTCAAATCCTAAAGAACCAGGCGAGTGATAATGGATCCAAATAGTATGCGCATAGGGCATGGCTATGACGTGCACCGCTTCGACATTGAGCACAATGAGGCAAAGCCGCTTACCTTAGCAGGTGTCGTGTTGGCGGATAAGATGAGTTTGGTTGCACACTCCGATGGCGATGTAATTCTGCATGCAGTCTGCGATGCAATCCTCGGCGCGCTAGGCGAAGGTGACATAGGGCAGCACTTCCCAGATACAGACCCTAAATTTGCAGGAGCGGCGAGCGGTGATCTGCTGCAGGAGGTGCTTGTGATGATGGGCGCGCGCCAACTCTATCTAGTGAACGTTGATATCACGGTGATCGCAGAAGTGCCGAAATTAACTCCCCATCGAGTCAACATGATTTCCAGTCTAGCTAACTTGCTCGAATTGCCGGAGCAGCGGGTCAACTTGAAGGCGACAACTACCGAAGGCCTTGGAGCCATTGGCAGGAAAGAAGGCATTGGTTGTGCCGCAGTGGTCCTGCTAGCTGGCAATGCCTGAAAATTCTCCCAAGCAATCTGTAGGTTCTACTGTTCAGATCTTTAGTGGTCTCGATGCTCTAGCCTTCGCTAACGGCAAGCCAGAATTGGCAGCCACCTTCAAACAAGAATTCGCCGACTTTCGTGTCGATGAACAGCTTGGCTTCGAGTTCACCGAGAAGGGCGAGCATGCCTATCTTTGGGTCGAGAAAGTCGATCGCTCCACCATCGATGTGGCAAAGAAGCTAAGTGAAGCAACCGGCGTTCACGGTTCGGAGATAGGCTATTCCGGCATGAAGGATCGCCGTGCAGAGACGCGGCAATGGTTCAGCATAAAGCTGCCAGCAGGTAGGGAGGCTGAGCTAAGGGCTTGCGAGAACGATTCATTGCGCATCGTCGAAATACATAGAAACTCACGTAAGCTCAAGATCGGCAGCCATCGCTCTAACCACTTCAGGGTATTGCTGCGAGATTGTGATGGCTCGAGAGACGAGTTCGAGCAACGGCTAGCTCACATTGAAGCTACAGGCGTGCCAAATTACTTCGGTTCGCAGCGCTTCGGCAGGGATTTGAGCAATCTCAACCAAGTTCAGTCTTGGATGGGCGCCGCGCTGGATGCTGATTCGGGCAGCGTCATTGATGCCGCGGCGGCGTTGATTCCGAAGCAGCGATTCAAGCGCAGCATGCTGTTCTCAGCGGCTAGGTCTTATTTATTCAATCAACTGTTATCGCGCAGGCTGGAGCTAGGCCATTGGAACGGCTATATAGCTGGAGATGTGCTTAATTTGGACGGGACGAATCGTTCGTTCGCGCTAGAGGCAGGGGTTGAGTGGGACCCGATCCTGCAGAAAAGGCTAGAAGATTTCGATATTCATATCACCGGTCCTCTGCCTGGAGAGGTTGATCCTAAAGATAAATATGTAAGCTACGGCGAAGCTGCCGATATTGAAGAGGCAGTGTGTAAACAATTTAATACGCTGCTGGCGGGTTTGCGGCATTTCGGTCTAAAGACAGCGCGAAGACCGCTGCGCTTTCGGCCCACCGACCTTACGTGGGAATGGCTACAAAGCGAACAAACTGAGGGGGCTAGCGACTTGCTGCTGGACTTCTCTCTGGGCAAGGGAGCCTACGCCACGAGCCTACTCAGAGAGCTCTGCGTGACTAGAGAGCCTGGTAAGTAAAAACGCGAGTTGATGAAAACAGATTACAAAGGACATTTGACTTGAGCAGTAGTGGAAGCAGTAAACCAAATCTAAGCGGCATTGGGATGACGTCTCAGCGCACACGAGAGCGACTACTGGGTAGATTGATCGACCAGGGAATTAGCAGTATGGAGGTGTTGGATGTTATTCGCTCCACGCCGCGGCATATTTTCCTCGACGAAGCGCTCTCCCATCGCGCCTATGAAGATGTGGCTCTGCCTATCGGTCACAACCAAACAATTTCGCAGCCCTATGTGGTCGCCAAGATGACCGAGGCTTTGCTGAAGAGCGGCCCGATGGACACGGTGCTGGAGATCGGAACTGGCTGTGGTTATCAGACCGCTGTGATGGCGCAATTGGCGAAGACTGTCTACACCGTTGAGCGCATCAAGCCGCTGCTGGATCGCGCTAAGAAAAACCTTAAGCTGCTTAAGTTGCGCAATATTAATTTTCGGCACGGTGACGGTAGTGCAGGTTGGACGAACAACGGCCCTTACGACGCCATCATTACCACGGCTGCTCCGCAGCAGGTTCCACGCGAGTTATTTGAGCAGCTAAAAGACGGTGGCCGTTTAGTTATACCTGTGGGTGGCGACGATCAGCAAGAGTTACAACTGATCACTCGCCACGGTAAAGACTTCACCGCAGAAGTGCTGGAAGCTGTGCGTTTCGTCCCGCTCTTGGTAGGTCAACTACATCACTAAGAATTTTCGCATCCAATACACTTCTCTAATGGCTTGATTATGTACTACAACTCAAGCACGCAGGCGCAGAAAGCACCTGACTCAATGATGACTCGTCGCGGCAAGTTGATGCTGTTCTTGAAAGGCGTCGCCATGGGGCTCGGTGATTCTGTCCCCGGCATTTCCGGTGGCACCATTGCAGTCATCACGAAAATTTATGATCAGCTGGTTTTTTCTATTTGCGCCGTCGATCTGCGCGCGTGTGGACTTTTCTTTACAGGACAATTCAGGGCGTGCTGGGAGTATATCAACGGAACGTTCTTGCTTGTTCTTGCCCTGGGAATTCTGTCTGGACTGTTGGTCTCGGCGAATACGGTGCTATTCCTTTTGGAGAATTATTTTGTACCGCTAATGGCGTTTTTTATCGGCATGGTCTTGGCATCTAGCGCCCTGCTGCGACATGAGTTTTCATTCAGTGCTTGGCAAAACATTCTCGCGCTCTTTCTAGGATTGTTGCTGGCAGTGTCGATAGGGTTTATCACTCCTCGTTCTGCGGAGCTCTCGCTGATAACTGTATTTTTTAGTGGCGCCATTGCCATTAGCGCGATGATATTGCCCGGCCTGTCTGGTGCTTTTATTCTATTGTTGCTGGGCGTCTATGAATTTATTCTGAGCGCGCTGATTGGTTTTGATCTGCCCACTATCCTCGTCTTCGTTCTTGGCTGTGGCGTAGGGCTTCTCGTCTTCTCTCGAGTATTGTCCTGGCTGCTTCGAGTCCATTATCAATTGAGCTACGGGTTTATTACGGGGATGTTGCTAGGTTCGGTATCGGCACTTTGGCCCTGGCAGCAGGCAGAGGATTACACAATGCTCCTGCCGGCATTACTGTGTCTTGTGTTAGGTGCTGCAGTTGTTGTATTACTGCAAGTGATCTTTGCAACGAAGCCATCGGAAAGCTCTAACTAGTATGAACTCCCTGTATCGACAATTCAGTGTCCCTTTGATCGTGAGCTGCTCCCTGCTGCTCGCTTCCTGTGGTGGAGGCTATCAGGCGCCGATATCGGAGCAAGGCGAACAACAGCGAATTTCTGCGCCGATCATAGTTGATAGCTCCACGCCGGAAAGCAGCCTGCGTGTGGAGGATTCTAGGGCGGTAATTGTGTCTTCTAGTGGTGGTGGGAATGGGTCTTCGCCGGAGGTGTTTTCGTCTAACTCGGGGTTGGGTGGTGGTGGGTCTCGGGTTATTCGGGGTGGTTCTGCTTCTGATCGGGGTGGCTCCGGTGATTCTATTCAAGGCGGTTCTAGCCGAAACAGTTCTAACCAAGGCAGTTCTAATATCGATAGGGCTGGGCCAACGGCGCATCTTGTGCGTTCTGGGGATACTTTGTTCTCAATCGCTTTTCAGTACGATCTTGATTTCCGCAGCCTAGCTATCGCCAATGGCTTGAATCCGCCTTATACAATATTTGTCGATCAGGAAATCAACTTGGATCTGAATAACATAGTGCGTAGTGGTGGCGCGATATCAACCGCGACTCTAGGGACCGCCGTTGGTAATAACTCGGTGGCGCGGGCGAGAGCAGGGGGTAGTTCATCGGGCTCGGTGTTACGTCAGCCGGTCACCAGCACGCCGCGGGCTATAGGTTGGCAATGGCCGCATCAGGGGCGCGTGCTTAGGGGGTTTCAATCCGGGGTCAGCAAGGGCCTGGATATAAACGGCAATGTGGGCGATGCGGTGTTAGCCGCTGGCGACGGTGATGTAGTCTACTCAGGGCGTGGTATTCAAGGTTCTGGAGACTTGATCATCATTCGGCACAACGATCGCTACCTCAGTGCCTATGCGCACAATAGCCGCATGCTAGTGAACGAGGGCAGTCGTGTGCGTGCGGGAGAGAAGATAGCCGAGGTGGGTGAAGATTCTGCTGGCGTAGCTATGTTGCACTTTGAGATTCGTGAGGCAGGGAATTCGGTGGACCCAGGAAGGTTGTTGCCGTCGAAATAGGGCCCTAAAGTAGGTAGGTCGAAATACGCTTCAAAGAAACGAAAACGCAGACTGATGTCTGCGTTTTCGTTCTATCTTTTGGAACTCGAAAGGAACTAATGCGAGTGCTGCAAGCGACTAGCGCTCTAGGAATTGCAGCTTTTCTTTCTTGTCAGTCCATTCCTCTGCATCGGGCAGCGCATCTTTCTTCTCGGTAATGTTTGGCCAAACTTCCGCCAGCTCTGCATTCAAGGCAAGAAATCCTTGCTGATCTTCGGGAAGCTCGTCTTCCGCGTAGATTGCATCAACAGGGCACTCTGGCTCGCAGAGCGCACAATCTATGCACTCGTCGGGATGAATTACCAGAAAGTTAGGTCCTTCGTAGAAACAGTCTACCGGACATACTTCAACACAGTCAGTGTGCTTACAGCGAATACAATTATCACCTACTATGAATGTCATGTTATCTCCAAACCTTTGATTCTGGTAATTCTGGCCAATCTTTTCAATTCGCCAATCTGGCTTATTGCTGAGCCTAGCCGCCTTTTAGCGGGCAATGGCATGGCTTCGCGGCGTGCATTCTATCAGCTTTTTTCGGCAGTTTTCCATTGGGCTGGAGGATTTATTGCCTGAGTTTTTTATTTTGGCCCCACATTCAACTATCTGCTTTCTGTTTCAGCTCATAGAGAATTTTAAGTGCCTCTTTCGCTGTGATGTCATCCACCTCTAGCCTCTGTAGAAAGTCCACGGCGGGATGCGCCACAGTAGCGAACATCTCACTCTGAAATGGCGAGTTGGCCATATCTGAGGGGCTCGCTACAGTGCTCACGGACGTAGCAGTTGGCTGCGTTGGCGTCTCATCCTCCAGTTGCTGCAACTTCTCACGCGCCTTCTCTATGACCGCACGTGGTATACCGGCCAACTGTGCTACCTGCAGGCCATAACTCTGATTGGCAGGGCCCGCTTTGACGGCATGTAGGAATACGATGCCATTGTCGTGCTCGATCGCATCTAGGTGCACGTTAATGATCGTCTCAAACGTGTCCGGCAGGATGGTAAGTTCGAAGTAGTGCGTAGCGAACAGGGTATAGGCCTTCACCTGTTCTGCGATATAGACCGAGGCGGCCCATGCCAGTGACAGTCCGTCGAAGGTGCTCGTTCCTCTGCCGATCTCGTCCATAAGAACCAGACTATCCTGGGTCGCGTTGTGCAGAATATTCGCCGTTTCGGTCATCTCGACCATGAAAGTAGAGCGGCCGCCGGCGAGATCGTCAGATGAGCCGATGCGAGTAAATATTCTATCGATGGGCCCGAGTTTTACGGAGGACGCAGGCACGTGGCTGCCGCATAAGGCGAGCAGCACGATCAGGGCCGTCTGCCGCATATAGGTAGACTTACCGCCCATATTCGGCCCGGTAATGATTAGCATCTTCTGGGTTAGGTTTAGACAGAGATCGTTGGCTACGAATGTATCAGCAGTTACCTTCTCCACGACTGGATGTCTGCCACCCTGTATAGTTATACCCGGCTCATCGCTTAACTCAGGTTCACAGTATTCAAGGTTCACCGCGCGTTCGGCGAAGCAATTAAGCACATCTAGCTCGGCGAGAGCCTCAGCGCTAGCGATTAACCGAGTTAGCTCTGTGGCGAGCTCTTCTAGCAGTGCATCATAGAGGAGCTTCTCGCGGCTCAATGATTTGCTGCGTGCGCTTAATACCTTGTCTTCGAATTCTTTTAATTCAGGTGTGATGAAGCGCTCTGCGTTCTTCAGTGTTTGACGCCGAACGTATTCTGCAGGCAGTTCGGTGTTGGCCTGACCTTTACTTATTTCGATGTAATAGCCGTGCACGCGGTTGTAACCAACCTTGAGTGTACTTATGCCAGTGCGCTCTTTCTCTCGCTGTTCGAGATCGACCAGATATTGTCCCGCGTTGCTACTCAGATTACGCAGCTCATCGAGTTCGGCATCATAGCCTTCGGCGATCACGCCTCCCTCACGAATAACGACGGGTGGGTTTTCTTTCACGGCGCGAGTTAGCAGTTCACTGTGCTGCGGATATTCTCCGATGCGCTTCGCGAGATCACCCACGTAGGTCGATGACATTGTGGTTAGCTGTTGCTGTAGTTCAGGTAGTTGGCTGAGGCCATCGCGCAGCTTTGCCAGATCGCGCGGCCGCGCCGAGCGTAATCCTAGTCTAGCGATGATACGTTCCAGGTCACCGATGGTCTTCAACACCTCATACAGTGCCTCAAAACGGAAGTCGGTCTTCAATGCGGCGACTGCCGCTTGCCGGAGTTGCAGCTGTGCTCGATCTCGAAGCGGCCTGTTGATCCAGCGCGAGAGTAGGCGGCTGCCCATCGTAGTAGCCGTGCGGTCGATGATTGAAAGTAGCGTGTTGTCTTTTCCCCCGGATAGATTGATATCTAACTCGAGATTACGGCGACTGGCTGCATCTAAGATGACGCTATCTTCCTGGCGCTCTACCTGTATGCCTTGAATATGCGGCAGGTCCGATTTTTGTGTCTCCCTCGCGTACTGAATGAGACAGCCGGCGGCCTGCAAAGCAGCACTTAGATCCTGACAATCGAAGGCGGACAGGTCGCGCGTATTGAAATGCTCAGTGAGGATTCGGTTCGCATTTTCTATCTCGAATTCCCATATTGGTCGCCGGCGTTTCGCAGGATGATTGAGCGCTGCCTCAACCTCCGTTAACTCTTCTTGCAGGAGTATCTCGGCTGGCTGAATGCGGCCTATCTCTGATGTCAGTGCATCGAGACCTTGCTGCTCACTCAATACAAACCTGCCGCTGCTTATATTCATGAAGGCGATGCCGTAGGTCTTTTGCGCGCCAGAGTTACTTGCCGTCGCGCTGATAGCCAGCAGGCAATTGTCGCGATGCTCGTCGAGCAGGGCTTCATCGCTAACCGTTCCCGGCGTGATGATCCTGACAACCTGCCTGTCAACGGGCCCCTTGCTTGTGGCGGGGTCTCCGATTTGCTCGCAGATCGCGATCGATACTCCAGCGTCAACTAGTTTCGCTAGATAGCGGTCCGCTGCATGATAGGGTATGCCGCACATGGGAATAGGTTCGCCGGCGGCCTTGCCGCGTGCGGTGAGAGTGATGCCTAGGATATCGGACGCGCTTTTAGCGTCTTCGAAAAACAGCTCATAGAAATCGCCCATGCGATAGAACAACAGGCTGTCTTGATGCTGTGCTTTGATGCGCAAAAATTGCTGCATCATGGGGGTGTGTGTTTGCGCGTCGGTCAAATGGTTAACTACTGAATTGTTTGAATGAGGTGAGGTTGGTTCTGATTATGCGTTGCTACGACTGAGAATTCTACACGGTTTAGCGAAGCGGTGGCATAGCTAAATTGCTTTCTTCTCAGGTGCGAAACGGTGGCGCGAGGAGGGCGTGAAAAAGATCGGCCACGGCGGCTTAATCGTGGTTCACTTCAACCGTCGAAGCCGCTAATATGAGTTTATGTCAGATTCACTTACTAGCCCGATTTCCAAACTTGTCCAACAGCTCGCCGACAAACTCCTCGCAAAAAAATTGATTATATCGACCGCGGAATCCTGCACCGGCGGCTGGATATCTCAATCGCTTACCGCGCTTGCCGGTAGTTCCTCCTGGTTCGATAGTGGCTTTGTCACCTATTCGAATGAAGCGAAGCAGCGCTTGTTAAACGTTCCGCCAGCATTGCTCAGCATCGACGGCCCTGGGGCCGTGAGCGAGGCAGTCGTGCTAGCGATGACCGCAGGAGCTATTCAAAGCAGCAGGGCCAATCTAGCTGTCGCCGTTAGCGGCGTAGCCGGACCTGACGGTGGTACCGAGGAAAAGCCGGCAGGCACGGTTTGGATCGCCTGGCAATGGGAGGGCAAGGGCTTGGCTCGCTGCTTTCATTTCAGCGGCGACAGAGAGTCGGTCAGGCGGGCAACTGTACTTGCCGCGCTTGAAGGCTGCCTTCTATTAATTGATTGATAAGAAAACCTAAAGGAATTTCCTTTTTTGCCAATATACTGGTTGTATATACAGTATAAATTTGTTTAAATTTGCACTGTTCGTATATACAGTAGTTTGGCAAACAGCTGAAGGCCAGAGAAAACGGGCATTAGCTCAAATTTGAAGGATTAGGTTAAGACGATGCATAGTTTAATTAGAGGCTCAATTGGAAGTACAGCTAGCACCCCGTCAAGAAATTTAGCAGGCGGTTCAACAAATAGTACGTCTGCCGAATTGGGGTCGACCGGTACTACATCAACAGGATTATACGATTTATGGCTGAACTCGATGTTGCCCGCTGTGGGTCCATCGATGGTCACTGGAGTGACATCGAGTTCGAGCCACCAGATAAACAGTGAGCGCCTAGCCCAGAAGCTGATGCAGTTATCTCTCAGCGAGACGTCTAGGGGAGTTGCTGGAGAAAGAATCTAGAAAATTTAGTAAGTAGCCGGGGACAGGCTACTATTTAAAAGGGCTCAGGAAACTGAGTGTAAGGGGAAACCCGACAACTGCTTTACTCACGGAACCAGGCTTCAGTTGTGAAATTAAACACAGGGAAATTAAAATGATTGAAGATAAAGGTAGTAAAGATAAGGCGCTCGCAGCGGCACTGACGCAAATCGAGAGACAGTTCGGCAAGGGTTCCATGATGCGACTCGGTGATACCGATCGCGAACCGATACCAGCTATTTCTACTGGCTCACTAGGGCTAGATATCGCGCTAGGCATAGGCGGTCTACCGCGAGGCAGGGTCGTTGAGATATACGGGCCAGAGTCCTCCGGTAAAACCACATTAACCTTGCAGGTTATCGCCGAAGCACAGAAAGCAGGCGGTAGCTGCGCATTCATCGACGCGGAACACGCACTGGATCCTATCTATGCCGGTAATCTGGGTGTCGATGTCGACAACCTACTCGTGAGCCAGCCGGACACCGGTGAGCAAGCATTAGAAATCTGCGACATGGTTGTGCGCTCCGGGGCATTAGATGTTGTGGTAATCGACTCAGTAGCTGCTTTGACTCCTAAGGCGGAGATCGAAGGCGACATGGGCGACACACACATGGGGCTGCAGGCTCGACTGATGTCTCAGGCACTCAGAAAGATGACAGGCAATATCAAGAACTCGAATACACTGGTCATCTTTATCAACCAGATTCGTATGAAGATCGGCGTTATGTTTGGCTCTCCCGAAACCACTACTGGTGGTAACGCACTTAAATTCTATTCCTCTGTGCGATTGGATATTCGTCGCATCGGCTCGATCAAAGATGGTGACGAAGTCGTCGGGAACGAGACGCGTGTGAAGGTTGTTAAGAATAAGGTGGCACCACCGTTCAGGCAGGCGGAATTTCAGATTATGTACGGCAAAGGAATCTTTCACCTCGGTGAGATTGTCGACCTAGGCGTCAAGCAAGGCTTGGTCGAGAAATCTGGCGCCTGGTATGCCTACAAAGGCGAGAAGATCGGCCAGGGCAAGAAGAATGCCGCTGTATTTTTGAAAGAGAATCCGCATATCGCCGAAGAAATCGAATTGCAGATTCGTGCTCAGCTATTAGGTGGCGATACGATCGAGGCAGCTAACTCAGAAGAGACGCCTGCTAATGATGATGACGTAGTAGTTTTAGCTGACGCGAAGAAGAGCAGCTAGAGCAGCAGACTCTGATGCCTTCATTATCAATGAGACCTTTCTCTTCTGGTAATGAAGGCCTAGTTGGTAAATTGGATAGATCAGACAAATCAGAAAGCGCTAGACGCTGCAAGAAAAATAAGGTGTCCGAGACTACACCTTGTAACGATGTCCCTGTTCTCCGGCGGGCCGCAATGGACTATCTGGCCCGTCGGGAACATTCTCTGTTCGAACTCATGCAGAAACTTAGCAAGAAATTCCCTGAGACCGACAAAGAGTTACTCCTCGAGGTTCTGGAAACACTTAAGTCTGAGAATTTGCAATCCGACGAACGTTTCACCGAATCCTATGTCAGGTACCGCAAGTCTCGCGGTTTTGCCTATTTGCACATCAAAGGAGACTTAAGCTCACGTCGTGTGAGTGACAGTCTAATCACTAAACACCTACTTGTTGATGACGAAGATTGGCAGCTGACAGCAAATGAGCTAGTAGTAAAGAAGCTCCGCCATCATGAATCTCCAAGCTTTGGTTCGAAACTGCATAGAAAGCTTACAAGGTTTCTGGAATCTAGAGGGTTCGCCTCAACAGAGATCCGAAAAGCGCTCGAAAAGCACCTGGTGTGAGTTCCATTCCGTAGGGGTCGGTAGTTACTGATTAATTGCTAAGTAATAGACTATAACTCTGCTCTAATCACCTAAACGAAGCTAGCAGATGCCGTCGCTAATCTCAGTTAGAAGCCAGAAGTTAGTTCTAGTGCTGTGTGCAGCGGTCATTTCGTTTCCAAGCTCACTCTTCTATGCAAATACCTTCTCTCAGCTAGGCGTTAATGCGGGGCATGAAAGCACTGTACCGCGCGGTCAAGATGGTTCTCACAAGGAAGAATCAAACTTTCTGACTGTCGACTACTCTATCGGTAAGCTCTATGAGGGGATTAAAGAACACGCTTGTCCTCAGCGGCAGTGTTAACGTTACCAGATACAATGAGCTGAGAGGGTTCGATAAGCTGGGCGTGAGTGTTGCCGCGAACTACAACTACAAGTGGGCATTTGGAGTCTATGCGCCGGTTGTGTCTCTGAGCACGTCCTATGCTCTAGAAAAGTATAAGGGAAGGGCGAGAGACAATGAATTGCTGACCGTAGACGTTGGCTACCTCAAGCGCTTGTCAGCAGCTTGGTTTTAGACGCTGGGTGCTGATTACCCGCAAAGTAAAGCAGATTCCCTTCCTCACGACCCCATCATTGATAGCTTTGGCTACGCACCAGATAGAAACCTGCCATTCGAGCTTTATGACTATTATTCAGCGAGTCTATACGTCGACTTAGAGTACAGTTTTGAGAACGGCATGCTTATTAATGCCGGCTTAAGGTGCGTGAACGGTTTTACTGTTTCTAGCACCACTAGACCAACATTAGCGCTATACAAGGTGGCTGATGCCCTCTATTCGGATCCGGCATTTAAAGAAGGTTGGGTTGCCTATCTATTGGAGGCAGATACGAATGAATGGTCACTGGGCGTGAGCATCCCAAGCGGTATCGATTCCTCGATAAATTTTGGCTATAGCTTTAATGATATTTCCGTTGTAGCGGGAACGCCTACGTGAATAGAATATTTTCTGTTAGCTATGTGCATAACTTCTAATGAACACTACGAAAATGTTGCCAACGGACAACAAATCTATGATCTTTCAAGGGGAAATACAGAAATTAGTTCTGGCAACGATTAGTTCCTTTGTCCTATGCGCTCGCGTTGTTACCGCGCAAGAAATAGTTCTCAGCCTCATTGAACCTGACGGCACGCCGGTGTCAGGCGCGGTAATGAAATTACTTTCAGACATGGCTGTTACGCCGACATCGACTGCCATGTGTGAGGCGCAGATTGATCAAATTGATAAAGAATTTGTCCCCGCCGTGACTACAATCGTGGCTGGTGGCGACGCAAGCTTTCCTAGCAGTGATGATATTCTTCATCATGTCTATTCATTCTCTACGGCAAAAACATTTGACACACCTCTGTATGGCAGAGAAGCAAACAATGAGTATCGGGAGATTTTCGATGCGCCAGGCGTTACTGAAATCGGCTGCAATATCCACGATTGGATGCTGGCCTATATCTATGTGGGCGAATCCGACCTAATGGCAATAAGTAATGAGGAGAGTGTTGTTAGCCTTGCTAATGTTCCGCCGGGCCAGTATCGACTGAGGATTTGGCATTCCAGATTAGGTGCCCCGCAAAACAGCGCCGAGCAAGAACTCGTTATCGAAGCCGGTCGTACAGAAGCATTGGAATTAACTCTGGAGCTTGTCAGAGACAGGAGAGTGCTCTCTGCCAATCGTAAGCGGTATCGCTAGATCGCTCATCATTGTTTTTTAAGTACCAAAGAATTGACTCTCCTTCCTTAGAAAAGGGCTTTTGACAGATGAGTTTGGTCAGCTCCCTATTCTCCTTTCGTAGTTTTCGCTCTTGCCTGATCGTCTTCCTCGTGCCCGTGCTCGGCGGAATCTTCTACTACGTCAACACCAACAACACCGTATATACCGAGGAAACCATCAACAATTACTTGGAGTTGGGTGTTGATGTATTCGACTACACCAGAGAACAACAAGCCCTGACTCTGCAGGCCATTACTAACAGCCTGACTTGGGGTTTCGGGCTGCCTACGCAGCTAACGACCCTGCTACTGTATTCGATGCTGCGCTCAACGTGATGGATCGATCATTTAACAGCGCCGACATGTTGCTGATAGTCGATCTTGATGGACAGATAATCATCGATACCGAAACTCAAGGCATGGACGTGCTAGTGGGGTACTGGGTGCAGTTGCTGAATGCCGCCGATGCGGACGAGGAGCGGTGCGCAGAAATGATCATCGCTATTGATGGGCTGCCTTTTAGGTAATCGCCTTGCTCCTCTATCTGCCTCGACAGGTGGTCTGGATAGTAGGTGGCTTTGCCTTGGATCAAGAGTTCGTGAACCGAGTAAAGGAGACAACGCTGTCTGAAGTGAGCATCGTGAACTTGGAGCAAGTGCCTGGCTCCGAGAATCTAGATCTTGAGGTAATCGTTTCGACTCTGACAACGGCGGATCAATTCGTACTCGCAGAGCAGATGCGGTTCGATGACACTCAGCTCGCTAGCCTGCAGAGAATCAGCGCAGTGTCACAGGATTATACGTCATTGCTGTGCCGGCTCTATGGAGTTGCGGGCGGACCGCTTCAGGTGTTCGCGGTGATCTAGCGTTCCTACGAAGAGAATAGTGTGAACGTCGTCCAGTTCAGATCCTAGCTCATTCAGTTCTACCTGCTCGCTGTACTCTTTCTGGCAAGTTCAATTACTACCCCCTTGTATAAGCTAGTTGGCGTGGTGAAAAAAAACGAGGAAGGGGACTACGATAGAACGGTAACAGTTGAATCCCGTGATGAAATCGGCGAGCTCGCTGATTCTGTTAATTCGATGGCCAGGGGGCTTGCAGAGAAGGAAATGTTCGCGATCTGTTGGGCAAGGTTGTCTCTCATCAGACCGCAGTGCAGCTACTCAATAATCCAATCAAGCTCGGCGGTGAGGAGCGAGTTGCCACTATTCTATTTTCTGATATCCGAGGCTTTACCACGTTCTGTGAAGGCCTCCCTCCTAAAGAGGTGTTAAAGGCATTGAATATAGTGCTCAGCACTATTAGTGACATCGTGGAGTCTCATCAGGGAGTCGTGGATAAATACAATGGTGACGCAGTGATGGCCTTATTTGGAGTGCCGATTAAGGGAACAACTTACACGGCCAATGGAATGAGCGCTCTATTGGAGGTAACAGCGGCATTGGAGAAAATGGATTCGGGGCTGTCAGCCTGCGTAGGAATTACTACGGGCATTGTAGTTGCTGGCAATCTGGGTTCCAGTAATCGGATGAACTATTCCGTTATCGGCGACACCGTGAACCTGTCTGCGCGACGGGAGAGTCTTACGCGGCTCTATAATGCTTCCAATATCGTCAGCGAAGCGAGCAGGGACGACGCGCCAAATTTTGCCTGCCGTGAACTCGGTATAGTCTGTGCTGCCGGCAAGTCACAATCAGTTCGCATCTTTGAATTACTGGGTATCGAGGACGAGTTAAGTAATTCGAAAAAGTCGGAAGTTGCCGCTTTCTCGGAGGCGCTTAAAGAGTATAGGGAGCAGAATTGGGATGTGGCAGAACAGCTGTTTTCGTGTTTGCAAATAAAGTGCGATAATGCCCAGCTCTATCAGGTGTTTCTGGATAGGATAGAAAAGTTTAAGACAAATCCGCCGGAGCCAGATTGGCAGGGTGAATATGTATTTGGAAGCTAATAGTCTAAAAAATACTAGGTTTGGCGAACGATATACGGAATAAGTTATGGATGACTTTTTCCGTATCCACTAAATAGACGCGAACACAATTGGAATCCACAATGAAATTGATTAAACCTTTTCGGGGTCTTCGGCCGAGCAGAGAGTTAGCAGCGAAAGTTGCTTCTCATCCCTATGATGTTCTAAACAGAGAAGAGGCATTCGAGCTCGCGAAGGATAATCCCCTTAGCTTCCTGCACATTAACAAGCCTGAAGTTGATATGGATGCATCGGTAGATGTGCACGATCAATCTGTTTATGAGAAGGGCCGGGAAAACCTAGATCGATTTCAAGCAGAGGGCACGCTAAAGCAAGACAGCGAAGAGAAGCTGTATGTGTACAAGCAAGTCATGGGAGGGCACGAACAGGTGGGTCTAGTCGCAGCAGCGTCAGTAGATGCCTATGAGAACAACCTGATCAAGAAGCATGAGTTTACGCGCCCAGTGAAAGAAGACGACAGAGTCAATCACATGGTCGCTCTCGATGCGCAGGTCGGCCCTGTATTTCTAACCTATAAGGCTCATGTGACAGTGGATGCATTAATCGCCAAGGTTATGGCTACGGATGCAGAGTACGATTTCGAGGCGGAAGACGGCACGCGCCATGTATTTTGGGTCGTTGAAGATGTAACGCTATCTGCTGATATTGAAACTGCATTCTCCGAGATCAAGCATCTTTATGTCGCGGATGGTCATCACCGATCTGCGGCGGCGTCACGCGTGAAGGATCTGCGTCAGAAACAGAACCCTGATCATTCGGGCGATGAGTCGTATAACTATTTTCTCGTTGTGCTATTCCCTGACAACCAAATGCAAATTCTTGATTACAACAGGATCGTGAAAGATTTGTGTGGTGTCGATAGCGCAGCATTTTTGGAGAAGCTAAGCGTAAATTTCGATATCCAGAAGTCAGATCTGCAGGCGGCGAAGCCAGGATCTGCTAGAGATTTTGCGCTCTACCTAGATAAACAATGGTACAAGCTGAAAAGTAATGACAACTTAACTTCGCAAATAGATGAAGCGAACCCTGTGAGTAGTTTGGATGTGAGCATATTGCAGGATTACGTGTTCACGCCGTTGCTCGAAATCGTAGATCAGCGTACTGACAAGCGAGTGGACTTTGTGGGTGGAATAAGAGGTTTGGCGGAGCTAGAGAAGAGGGTCGATACTGGCGATTGGGCGGCTGCATTTGCTCTATACCCAACTTCAATCGAAAGTTTGATGTCCATCGCCGATGCAGACGAGGTGATGCCACCTAAGTCTACTTGGTTTGAACCCAAGCTAAAGAGCGGGCTAGTCGTTCATAAGCTGGGCTAGTCTACTACTTAAGCCTTTGCGGGGCAGCAATTCTCCAGGCAGAGTTCAGTCTTCTGCTGCGGGAGGCTGTCCCTCAAGACACTGCTTCTGAATTGTAGACGCATGCAGACATAATGCATGAGCGTATCGGTAAGCATCTGTGTTGTGCCGTTAAGAATTTTCATATTTCACCCTGTTTTGGGTTTATCCTGCTCTCTTCCCTTATTAAACGTTCAAAGTGTCAAAAGGTTACATCAATCTTCACGAGTCTGTCTGCGTCAGCCCTGAAGGTGTGGGCTAGATTGTGCTATCTGCAGGAGACTAAACAGGGCGCCATGAACAAGCCATGACGCCCTGATCCTTAGTGATTTACTGCCTTTCTACATTTGCTTAGGCAGCGTCTTGCTTGTTCACCTCGATAAGAGCAGCTTTCTCGCTGCCTATGGCGATCTTTTTGGGCTTCATGGCCTCAGGGATCTCACGTACCAAGTCGATGTAGAGCAGGCCATGGGCCATGCGTGCGCTGGTAACCTCAACATGGTCCGCCAGCTGAAAGCGTCGCTCGAAATTACGTGCGGCTATGCCCTGATGCAGGTAATTACGGTCAGTAGCCTCTTCGCCGGCCTTCTGGCCAATTACCGTCAAGGTTCCCTTCTCAGTCTGGATATCCAGCTCACCTTCCAGAAAGCCGGCTATGGCCATAGTGATTTGGTATTTGTCCGTTTCCAGCAGCTCGATATTGTAGGGGGGATAGCTCGTCTGATTGGCATCGCCACGATTCACAGAGTCTAGTAGCGAAGATAGGTGGTCAAAACCTACAGTGGAGCGGTATAGGGGTGAAAAATCTAATGTACGCATGGTCATATCCTTCCTTTTAAGCAATATGTAGTTAAAGTTTGATTGCCCATCGAATCGATCGGGCGGTGTGCAAGCCTCTCTTGAGCACTCGCTACAGTTTTAAATATGGGGATACGTCGAGTAGTTTCAAGTCGGGAAGGGCAAGCGACATGGGTATGGGTCCCGTCAATATGCAGGTTCCGGTGCCCGCCAAAGGAGTTGGGTAGGCTCCCTCTGGATTCCAGCTCTGCTAGGTTTAGAGTCGAATCTGTGAAGATTTTTAGCATATTTATAAATATTTAATTTATATAAAACATGAAGGTATACTTTAAAAGATATCTAAAATATTAAATAAAGAACCAATCGGCTTTTAGTTGATGTGGCTCTCTGGGTTCTCAGAGGGTCATCCTAGATAGGGAGTGTTTCGTGTCATGGCGGTGGTTTGGCTGCGGGAGGCGTGTTTCGAGGCAAGGCGCCCGGTATAAAAAATGGTTATTCTGATCGATGTCATGGTTGACTGGGTGCCGCAATGCAGTCTGCCATTTGGGCTTGAGAAGAACTTGTGTATGCGCTGGAAGCACCGTTTCTAGCGGCTTAGGGTAAGGGGGAGGCGATAGAATAGAGGCGCTATGGCGCTTAAGCAAGCAACGCCATGCTGCTGGATTAATTGCGCTAAAGCCGGTATTAACTCATTGAGGCAGACTATCTAAGACTGCAGCGGCGATGTTGCCGAAAAGTCGAAGATGAAGATGAAGAGCGCGCCTCTAGTTGGCGTGCTCTTCATCTTCAATATTTTCAATTATAAATCTTATAAAACATGTGGTTAGTTCTATTATCTAATGTTCTATATAACAAAAAGGTCCATAAAATCATTAACAGCGGTTTGTTCTAGAGCCTTCTGATCTTTGCACAGATCAAAGATCTTGGCGCTGCGCTTGGCTGGGAAGCGTGTCGCTAGGTTGGCCTTGAACTTCTCCTCTAGAAGCGGGATGCCTTCTTCACGGCGGCGACGGTGACCAACAGGGTAGTTAATCTCCACCTGTTCAGTGCTGCTGCCGTCCTTGAAGAAGACCTGCATGGCGTTAGCGATGGAGCGTTTCTCAGGCTCTAGGTATTCCTTAGTGTAGGTAGGGTTTTCGTGTATCTCCATCTTCTCGCGCAGCTCATCGATTATCGGGTTTGCCGCGTGAAAGCTGTCTTCGTAGTCCTCAGCAACCAGATTGCCAAAGGCGAGGGGCACAGCGGTCATGTACTGCAGGCAATGATCGCGGTCGGCTGGGTTATTCAAAGGCCCACTCTTGCTGATGATGCGTATTGCAGACTCATGCGTATGGATCACGATCTTCTCGACCTCCTGAAGGCGATCTTTAACCTGGCCGTGTAGCTGAACCGAGGCTTCAGCCGCAGTCTGGGAATGAAACTCGGCAGGGAAGGATATCTTAAACAAGATGTTTTCCATTACATAGCTTCCATAAGATCTTGTAAATTCGAAAGGTTTTCCCTTGAAAGAGACGTCGTAGAAGCCCCAGGTTGGTGCGGTGAGCACGCTTGGGTAGCCTATCTCTCCGCGCATCGTAAGGTCTGCCAGACGTACGGCACGCGAGGTAGCGTCCCCTGCAGCCCAAGACTTACGCGGGCCGGCATTCGGTGAGTGTCTGTAGGTGCGTAGGCTAGAGCCGTCCAGCCAGGCCTGAGACAAGGCATCTATGATCTGTTCCCGAGTACCGCCCATCATCTGCGTAGTTACCGCAGTGGATGCCACGCGGACTAATAGAACATGGCAAAGCCCGACGCGGTTAAAGCTATTCTCCAAAGCCAAAACCCCTTGTATTTCATGGGCTTTGATCATTGCTGTTAGAACGTCATGCATGGTGAGAGGCGGCTTCCCTGCGGCTACATTCTGCTGCGAAAGAAAGTCGGCAACTGCGAGAATCGCGCCTAGGTTGTCGGAAGGGTGGCCCCATTCTGCTGCTAGCCAAGTGTCGTTGTAGTCCAGCCAGCGGACGATACAGCCTATATCCCAGGCGGCCTTGATCGGATCCAGCCTAAATTGTGTGCCAGGGACGCGCGCGCCATTGGGGACCACGGTTCCTTCAACCAGAGGTCCGAGCAATTTGGTGCATTCAGGGAAGCGCAGGGCTAGCAGCCCGCAGCCTAGGGTATCCATGAGGCAGTTACGGGCCGTATCGTAGGCCTCAGTGGAGTTGATTTCATAGTCACAGATGTAATCTGCGATATCGACGAGCACCTGGTCTGGCTCGGGACGGGCGTTTACTTCTACATTGTTGGACACTTAAAATTCCTTATAAATCAAATATATAAATAGTTTATGTAATGTGAATGCGGACTATCGGTCGGCTATATTGAGCCATTCGCTCGTCTCTGGGCCAGTGTAGTCGGCGCTAGGACGAATGATGCGGTTGTTCGAGCGCTGCTCCTTAACATGGGCTGCCCAGCCAGTAAGCCTGGACATCACGAAGATCGGAGTAAATAGTTTCGTCGGGATCCCCATGAAGTGGTAGGCGGAGGCGTGGAAGAAATCGGCGTTGCAGAACAGCTTCTTCTCGCGCCACATCACATCCTCACAACGCACTGATACCGGGTATAGCGCCGTGTCGCCTACGTGCTCGGCCAACTTCTCAGACCATTGCTTGATAATCGTGTTGCGAGGGTCTGATTCGCTATAGATCGCATGTCCAAACCCCATGATCTTGTCCTTGCGGGCAAGCATCGCCATGATCTCGCGTTCAGCCTCTTCCGCGCTGGTCCAGTTCTGGATCATATCCATGGCTGCTTCGTTGGCGCCGCCATGCAGTGGCCCGCGTAGCGTGCCTATTGCGCCAGTTATGCAGGAATGCATATCGGACAAAGTGGATGCGCAGACCCTGGCGCTAAAGGTGGAGGCGTTGAATTCGTGCTCGGCGTATAGAATCAGGGATACGTTCATCACCTGTGTAAACAGCTCATTCGGCACCTCGCCGCTCAGCATGTGCAGAAAATGGCCGCCTATGGAGTCGTCATCCAATGCTGTTTCGATTCGTTTGCCCTCATGCGAGAAGGCATACCAATAGCAGATGATGGAGGGGAAGGCTGCGAGTAGGCGGTCTATCGCCTCATCCTGCTGCGAAAAGTCCTTTTCGATCTCGAGGTTACCCAGCATCGAGCAGCCAGTACGCATCACATCCATTGGGTGTGCGTCGGCTGGGATGCGTTCAAGAACATCTTTAAGTGCTTGAGGTAACTCTCTTAACGATTTGATTTTAATTATATAATCATCGAGTTCATCTTGTGTTGGAAGCCGTCCCTTCAGCAACAGATAGGCGACTTCTTCAAATTTCGCATTCTCTGCCAGTACGCTGATGTCGTAGCCACGATAGGTTAGCCCGGTGCCTGTCTTGCCCACTGTACAAAGGGCTGTCTCGCCAGCAACCTGTCCACGCAAGCCTGCGCCGCCTAATTTCTTTTCTGCCATTCTTACTCTCCAGCTAAATTAATCTAATTAAATCTATGTCTGTAGATAGTTCTTCGCCATCACGTAACACTATCGCCGCTGTAGGCGACTATCTAGTCAATATAGGCTTTAGGTAATACTTGTTACATTATGAATTTGTTAAGAAAAGTTACTTCTCGCTCTCAAACAAAGCGTCTAGCTTCTCTTCATAGACATGATATCCGAGCACCTCATACAGCTGAGCTCTAGACTGCATGTTATCGATGCAGGCCTTCTGATCGCCGTTGATGGCGATGGTTTGATACACATCCAGTGCAGCCTTGCTCATCGCGCGGAAGGCGCTAAGCGGGTATAGCACCATAGCAACGCCATTCTCGGCCAGTTCGGTGCAGTTAAACAGCGGTGTAGCGCCGAATTCGGTGATATTCGCTAAGACAGGCACCTTTACCGCATCTACAAATTGGCGGTATTGGCTCAATTCCAACATCGCCTCTGGAAAGATCGCATCGGCACCTGCCTCAACGCAGGCCACAGCCCGCTCGATAGCCGAATCGATGCCCTCAACCGCGAGCGCATCGGTCCTAGCCATGATAACGAAGTCGCTATCTGTCCTTGCATCGACAGCGGCCTTTACGCGATCAGCCATCTCCGATTGACTTACGATCGCCTTGTTCGGGCGATGCCCACAGCGCTTCTGAGAAACCTGGTCCTCGATATGCACTGCTGCAGCGCCCGCGCGCTCCATGCTCTTGATAGTACGGGCAATATTGAACGCACCACCCCAGCCCGTGTCGATATCGACCAACAAGGGTAGGTCGGTGGCATTGCAGATGCGCTCCACGTCATGAATCACATCGTTGAGGCTAGTAATTCCAAGGTCTGGAAGGCCATAAGAGGCATTAGCCACACCACCGCCCGATAGATAGAGGGCCTTGTGCCCAGAATCCTCGGCTAGCATCGCGCAATAAGCGTTGATAGCGCCAACGACCTGCAGCGGATTGTTCTCTTCCAGGGCCTTGCGAAAGCGAGCACCGGGGGATAATGAGGTCATAGTTCTCTCCTTAATAAAGTATCTTAACGAATTGAATTAAATATCTATTCTGATTTAAATTTCTGCATAAGCGCCTCTCTAGCGCTAGCGATATGGCGCTGCATTAGCAGTTCGGCCAACTCGCCATCACCGGCCTCGATGGCATCAACTATCTGATGATGCTCCTTGAATGCCTGCACCGGCCGGGAAGGTGAGCTACTCGTCTGTACGCGATACAGGCGCAGCAGGTGATATAGCTCATCGCAAAGTAGGTTGAACAGGCGAGAGTTGCCGCTAAGTTGGACAATGAGGTAATGGAAATCCAGATCGCCTTCTTTCTGGTAATACAGCCGTCCGTTTTCTGACTGAATCTGTTGTTCATGATTCGCGAGTAAGTCGCGAAGGTTGCGGCAGTCTTCCTCGTTAGCTTTCTGGGCCGCTAGACGACAGGCAAGCCCTTCCAAAGATTCTCTAATCTCATATATTTCAATAGCCTGCTCGCTATTTAGAGAAATAACCTTCGCGCCAACATTAGGTGTTATCTCAACTAGCTTACAGCCCTCGAGGCGCCGTATTGCCTCGCGTAAGGGGCCGCGGCTAATACCATATTGTTTGCTTAGTTGGGGCTCGTTGACCTTGGTACCTGGAGGGAGGTCGCCTTTAACAATAGCCGTGCGGAGCTGATTGAACACCGTATCGGCAAGAGTTGAAACTTGAGGTAGGGCTTCGCTGATCATTTGATTAATGTGTTGACAATAATTAAGAATATTTGTAAATAGTAGTCGAATTCTATTAAATATCCAAGATATTGTTAACAATTATGGCGCTGAAGGGTTGTTCAATAGGCACTCTGTAGCGCGGGCAAGGGCATTAAACTCTGCAGCCACAACTATCTCTCATAAAATTAGGTCCTATCGTTATCTGACGCCTAGCAAAGGCCGGTAAGTCCAGATCGCGAGTAGGTTAGTATATAATTGCGGAGTACACAGAAGCTGCGCATCGTGCCGACGGAAGCAGTCCTAAGTAGTGCTTTACAGTATTCAGATTCCAGTAGGAGTGATTTTGGCCTTCAATAGATTTCAAGACTTCTTGGGCGGCCTCGTCGCGCGCCAGCGCAGCCTTTTTAGCAATAAGCAGGCGCCTTCCATGGGCGAGTTGCTAACAGATCTCATGGGGAATACGGGAGAAGTGTCAGCTATTGTCGCTGCGCGGGAATTACTGGACATGTATTGTGCGCTAGATGAAGAGGGCAAGCTTGCGTTCTTCAGTCAGTTGGAGGGGCACTACAATGCAGAGCCTGCGTCGGTGAAACTTGCCTACGATAACTTTGCAGAAACTCCGAATAGCGCCAACTTGAATCGCTTGTACCGTAGCGCAGAGCCAAAACGTGTAGAGCTTCTGCGCAGGCTCAATCAAACTCCAAATGCCACGCATGATCTCGTGGCCATGCGTACGGATTTACTGGGTCTGATGAAGGAGCATCCAGGTCTTGAAGCCGTTGACGAGAACTTCGTGCACTTATTCCGCTCCTGGTTTAGCCGTGGCTTTCTGCTATTGGAGAACATTAACTGGTCAACCTCGGCTGCTATTCTAGAGCGCATTATCCGCTATGAAGCGGTGCATGCTATTAAGGACTGGAAGGACTTGCGTAGCCGAATTGATCCGCCGAATCGGCGTTGTTTTGCTTTCTTTCATCCGGCGCTCATTGATGAGCCACTTATTTTCGTTGAGGTGGCTTTAGGCGCTGAAATTCCATGCTCGATCAATTCCATCTTGGAAGACAATGTTGAGGGCGTTGTAGATACGCAGAGTTTTACCACAGCAACGTTCTATAGTATTAGCAACTGTCAGCCTGGCTTGAAAAATATCACGTTTGGAAATTTCTTGATCAAACAGGTAGTGCAAGAATTGCAGAATGAATTTCCTTCTATTAAGCAGTTTGTAACCTTATCTCCAGTTCCTGGCTTTAATCGTTGGTTGCAGAGTCAGGATGATGGCGAGAGTGAAGCGCTGACCACTTTAAAAACTGAATTTACAGGTGCTGAGAATTCGCCTGAAGAGGTTAGTGATAGAGCCGACACGCTTCGCAAATTAGTTTTTAATTATCTTGTGCAGGCCAATCGAGGTAAGTATCCGGCTGACCCGGTTGCTCGCTTCCATCTTGGTAACGGGGCAATGCTGCACAACGTTCACGCCGATGCTGACCGCAGCGAGAAGGGGCAACAGCAGGCTTATGGCTGCATGGTTAACTACCTCTATGACCTACGTTACATAGAGCGAAATCACGAACTGTATGTAACGCAGGGGAATGTGGATTACTCGGACAAGCTGAAATCGTTACTAATCAAAGCCTAGCATTCGCTTCAGAACCCTCGCCAAACCCTGAATTCTGAGCGCGGGTAATCTGCTATACTCCGCTCATTCGAGCATTTAGAAACTTAAGTCCATCATGATCCAATCTACTGATACTCCTGTTCTAGTTGGTGCTGCTGAAGTGTTTTCAGCTGCTGACTTGCGTGCGCTGTGCATTAGGATTGTTGCAAGCGGCGTGTTGGGGCGCTCCAAGCACTATCTGGCTATGCTTGAGTATTTGGTGGAGTGTTCTGTTGCGAACAAGACGCCGAAGGAAATCGAATTGGCTACAGAGGTGTTGGGCAAGCCGGCCGAGTTCGATGTATCCACCGATTCATCCGTGCGTGTGTACGTGCATCAATTGCGTAAAAAGTTGGCCGCGTATTATGAAGATAATGAGTTGGATTCGACGTATCAGCTTGCTATTCCTAAGGGGAAGTATTCCTTAGCTGCTGTGCCCAGGGCTGTCATCGCCGAATCGGGACTGGCATCGGTGCTGGGTCTTAATTTCAATAGTGCTCTGCTTGGGCTTGCTGTACTGCTCCTTGGTGCGAATCTTGTCTATATGTTCTCTGAGGAGGGCGGCCCGAGCAGTCCGCCATCGCAGATTGCAGCAACTCACCCAGTATGGAAAACAGTCTTAAACGACGACCAGCCGATCCTCTTAGTGATGGGCGACTACTACATATTTGGCGAGCTAAATGCCAATGGCAACATCGCGCGCATGGTCCGTGAATTCAACGTGAATTCCAGTAGCGATTTAGAAGACCTACAGTTTAGCGATATCCAACGTACCGAGAACTATCTCGATCTGGACCTCAGTTATATGCCGGAAGGGAGTGCTTTTGCGTTAGCGAAGATTGTTCCGATTCTGCAGAACAGCGGGAAGACGGTAAACATCACCATGATGTCTGACTTAACCAGTGCAGATATTCGCAGCAATCATATTGTCTATATTGGTTATATTAGCGCGCTAGAAAAATTAACGACTATGGCGTTTGCAGGCTCAGGCTTGCGTCTTGGTCGCAGCTACGATGAGCTACTTAACTCTCGCACAGAGGAATATTACACCAGTGATGCTGGACTACCGGAAGAGGGTGAACCTTTTCGTGACTACGGCATGTTCTCAACATTTCCGGCGAGCATTGATACGCAGGTGGTACTTATTACTGGTATGCGTGACGCTGGGCTAATGCATACTGCTCAGGCATTGTCTGACGCGTCGTCTATGGATGATCTGGTTGTGGCTATAGATAGCGACACCGACGAGGCGGTCGCCAGTTTCGAAGCGCTATACGAAGTATATGGTGTGGATCGTTTGAACTTCACCGCGAATCTTGTCTATACAAATCTTTTGGATATCACTCAAATTTGGCGATCCCCGCAGTCAGCCCAGCTCAACTAGCTTAGCAAAACCATTCGCTAGCTAGCCAATCTTGTTGGCTCGAACCGCACTGCGGCGAGCCTTAATTGCTTTGTCCTTCGCTTTGTCATCGCCGTACTTGTTTATCGAGAAGTACGCATTTTTCTGCTTTCTCTTTACGCCTTTGCCTTCCTGCCAAGTTGCAACCCAAGACTGATCTTTCTCTGAATAGCTTACTCCAATCTCGCCGGAGCTATTAAGTGGGGAAACTTTGCGTGGGCTGAACTTTGCATACGGCCAATTGCTGCCGTAGATCTTCTTTCCTTCGATGTCTCTCTTCTTTTTCGCTGCGGCTATGGCTTTCGCCTTGCCACCGAATTTCTTGAAAGGGAAGGACTGTTGGAAGCTCTTACTATCATATTTGATGCGTACCCATGCGCAATTTGTGCCACGGGATTCGATGATGCTGATGTGATGTAGTGCGCTTAGTTTCTTCACGAGGACCTCTCTTCGGTCTAGCTAGCTATCGCTCTGTAGTGGCTGCTCAAGGACCCCACGTTCAAAAATTGCCAGTGAATGGTGAGGCCGGAATAGCAGTGTTATGCATTTTCTATATTAAGGCAGTGACTCAGTTCTTATTGCGAAACTCGGTAAGACTAGGGATTGAGTGGAGCAATAGAACAAGCGGTTAAAACTAGAAGTGTTCTCACAAAGTGTACACCCATATTTGGGGAGGGGCTAGTTTAAGGGAGTTCGAGGGATCTTGTAGTTGAGAGTAGCTGGTATAGCTGAAATGTTAGGCGTGAGAGGCCATATGCTGGATCACGCCTGGCTTGCGGCTCTCTACTTTGTCTATGCTGTAGTCATAGTTTGCGGCGCTGGGATCGATATCCTTGGCTTCGTCTATCGCAGCCGACAGATCCGCTTGGGCGGCCTGCTTGGTGAGATACGGTCCTGATATCTTGACTTGCAAGCTCGGTTCGTTCGGCGCACTTGCCACGATGTAAAAATTCTTAGAATCCACTGTTTATATTCCACCTGCCTTGGGGCAGATTAGTCGAGATAAAATATCCTGGGTACTGCTCACAGCTTGCTATAGCTCTGGCGTTGCGCTATATACCGCTTCTATCGGCCGCGTATTAAAAACCAAGAGTCACTCTAATACAAGATCGGATAAGTACTATTTTTATTGCTTAGGATCACTCTAAGACTCGACGTCTGATGCGCTAGATTGGTGAAGCATAAATAGGGGTTTGAGTTCTGCATCACAGACCGCCAAATAAGGTGCATTTAAAGCTAAATAAGGCATCCTACCGAGTGCTACGCGCAAAGTGCCTAGTTTGGGCCAAAATAGCGCTCTATGAAGGCAAGAAGCTACAGCGGAACTGCTCTGATTAGCATAAAATGTCGTAAATTCAATCAGCTAGCACGACTAGCTGAGAGCTTTCAATTAACGAGAACTAACCGATTTGAAGACGATAAGCCTAGTCTTGCCTGTGCGCAACGAAGCGGGTCTCATTCGTGAGCAATTACAACGGCTGCAGTGCTACCGGGCTAATGGGCATGAGATCATCGTCATCGATGGTGGCAGCAGGGACGCGACAGTAGAGCAGACCAAAGGCTTGGTGGACAGGTGTGAGGTCAGCGCTGCGGGTCGTAGCAATCAAATGAATCATGGTGCCTCGGAGGCCAAGGGGGACATTCTGCTGTTTCTTCATGCGGATACCGAGCTTCCCGTTAATGCCGATGAGCGTATCTGCAATGCCCTGTCTGCCCAAGGGAGACGTTGGGGATGGTTCGACGTTAAGCTAAGCAAGCCTCTGTTCGCCTATCGCATGGTGGCTTCGATGATGAATCTGCGCGCCCGCCTCACGTCAGTCTCGACAGGCGATCAGGCATTGTTCGTAGAGAGGGAGCTGTTCCAAGAGATTGGGGGGTTCCCGCAGCTCGCTTTGATGGAAGACATCGCTATTAGCAAGGCGCTTAGGCGCAAAGGTAGGCCCGCGAGCCCAGCAGGGCTGGTGACCACGTCAAGCAGGCGTTGGGAGGAGAATGGGCTGGTTTCGACGATATTGCTGATGTGGAGGCTGCGGTTCTTCTATTTTATTGGCGTGAAGCCCCAGAAACTGCGTGAGATGTACTATCCAAGCCATGACTGAGCAAAGAGATGCCCTTGACTCCGCTGCCGCGCCCTTGATCGCACATCCTCTGTCCCGAATTGTTGTATTCGCCCGAGAGCCGCGTCTAGGGCAGGTCAAGTCGCGCCTGGCGAGTGAGATTGGCCCGATCGAGGCGCTCGCAGTGTACCAGGCCATGCTGGCTAGGTTGGGCGCGCTTCTCAATCGTGCGAAGATTGCTGAATGGGGCCTTTGGGTTACTTCGAATTCTTCTCATGAAAATTTCACATCTATTTGTAATAAAGGGAATATCTACCTTCAAGATGGGGTGGACTTAGGTGCGAGAATGGATGGCGCTATTCGGCATACTTTGCTGGATAGGAATGTTGAGAGCGTCATTCTAGTAGGCACTGACTGTCCCGCCCTGACGACAAGCTATCTAGATCAGGCGTTGCTTGCCTTGGAATCTGGTGTCGATGTGGTCCTAGGCCCAGCGGAAGACGGGGGCTATGTACTGGTCGGCATGCGCCGTCCAATCGGGGCTGTTTTTGAGGGTATCCCATGGGGAAGCGACCAGGTTATGCGCAGAACGCTAGAGGCCCTCAAAGCACACGAGTTGAGTTATAGGTTATTAGATACACTGTGGGATGTAGACCGGCCAGAAGACTTAGCTCGGCTGCAGCTATTGGATCCGCCGCTTAATTGGTAGTTAGATCGCAAGTCTAGCTATTCAGAGTCCAGGGAGGATTCCAGCTCGATTAACTTGCCGGCGAGGCGCTCGGAGTCGATCTTGAAGTCACCATTTACGATCCGGCGGTGCAGAGCGACCACCTTGGTTACATTCAATTCGGGGAGGTCATCGATAGCGGCGCGGAGTTCGTTCAGATCGACATTGGTCTCAACTGTCTTGGGTGCGTTAGTGATATTCGCCCTAAGCTGAGTGACCACAGGTCTAAGCATCTCTTGGCTAGTATTCTGGTGATTACCAGAAGGGCTTGCTGCTGAAGTAGTTTTTTTCACGAAAGTAATTCTTCTTAATCCCTGATCATCATCTATCATTTTTGACTGCTAAAGAGGTCTATGTCATAGGCCGCCCAGCTGTAGTTTTGGTCTATCCTTATCCGGCTGCTAGTTCGACTTTCGGGTTGGTGTAGCTGCGGGTCTAATTTATAACGACAGCTTAATTGATATCTTTAAGTGCTGCGTCTGCTCCCACACCACGACTAAAGCGGCAGGGTCTGTCTAGAGCCTGATTAATTTAAGTCTTTGTAAATAATGAATAAAATCAATATTCCGCAGGAAGATTAAGCCGAATTCGAGCCTGCAGGCGAAGTGTTTACTACCGCTCAATAGTAGAAAATCCCGTGCTTAGGGATCTTCGAATTTGTGGAATTATTTTCGTTTTCTAAGCAATGAGTTTTGCGCGCACTAACAATTTGGCACCAAATTGGTGCGAAGAAGGGGCTAGCATTACTCGGATGAGACTACAGCGTTGCCATAGAGTTCGATAAATTCACTTGGAAACTTCGTCACTTTCCCGCTGCTGAGAGTCACGCAGATCAACTCCCAATGGCCTCGCTGTACTGTTTTCCCAGTAGCGAGGTTAATCATTTGAAAACGCCGCTCGAGGCGGAATTTTTCGTCACAGGCTGTAAGCCAGGTAGCAATTAGCAGATTTTCATTTTCGAACGCCGGCAAAAAATATTCATAGCTCGCTTTACGGATAGCTACACCGCGATCTAGGCGTTGGTAGTCGTTTATGCTTAGGCCCAGAAATTCGGAATGATTCCAAGCGCACTGTTCGCACCAAACCACATAACAGGCGTTATTTGCATGGCCCATGCCATCGATATCAGACTTAACGATTCGTATCGGGTGCACGTGTGGGGCAGGGTAATCCCACGTAGTTTGGTCTGTAGATGTGCTCAATGCATTGTTACCGTATTGACTACTTGTTAATTGGAGCCTGTGACTTTATAACAAGTTAAGAAGTTAGGGCAGCGAAGCTTTGAGCATTGAATTTTTCGCCCCTGAGTTCCCGTCAAATTATGGGAGCCCTGTCACAGATTTAGTGTGATAGGAAACGCAGAAATCCAAGGGATCCCTGTGTACCCTCTATTTCTGTGGGTTGAGAGTGCCTCACTAAAGTTTCAGGGAGTAAGGGAGCGACCTCAAAGTCGATGATGAAGGCTGGGCTTGTTCATTTTCACCCAATAATTCGCGTAATATGTATCGACATTTCGCCTTCATAACATCACTCTTAGAATATAGGAGTGGATACACTGGTTTACCTCTACTAGATCAAATAAGTGTGTGCTAGTTGTTAGATTTGGTCGTAATACCAGCTTAGTAGTTGGAACGTTTTTCATAGTACGAGGAGTTCCTGTATTTTGGAGCCGGTTGTTAGGCATCCTATGAAATTGGGGTAGGACAATGCGGTTAAGGATAGTAGCGCGTAGTTTCCCGAAATCAGCAACACCGAAAAGAGAATAATAAATGCATGCTGTAATCGAAGCATCAGACTCGAGCTTCTTTCAATACTGGGATAAGCTTTGTGCGAATGATCCGGCACAGAACCTGATCTACATGCAGCAGCGCTCGGAATCGCAAAATACGAACGACAGCGTAACTGAATTCACAGATCGATCATTTCTAGTCATGGTGGCTGAAGAGCCCGTTTTCGGTTGCAGCCTGACAATGCATTTGGACGAGCAGGGCCGTAAATGCATTGGCTATTTTGGGCGCGAAGCCTCAAGTCATGTGAATCAAGCTACGATGCGCGCCCCGAGCAATAATTTCCGTCCTGAAGCAATTCGGCTATTACAAAAACATATCAATCAGCTCATCGAAGAGATTCAACCCGATAGCATCGACTACCTCGATCCGGTGAGCTGTGGTGTTATGTCGCCGGTTACTCAAGTTCTGCTCGAGAAAGGGGCGGTACTGATTGTGCAGCAAGCGCAGGTCATCGGCCTGTCAATTTCGAAACGCGACCTGCAACGTAGCATGACGAAAAGTTGCCGAGGTATGGTTGAATGGGGTAGAAGAAACTTGGAATTAGAAATCGTAAGCGGCGATCGCTTCGATGCTTCGCTAGGCGAGCAGGTGGGAGAAATATATGCGTGCGACTGGGCTACCTATGAAGCGCCGATAAAGAATGGTAATGGTTTCTTGATACAGGCTCTCTACAAAGGCGAATTGGTTTCGAATGGTCTGTTTGTTCATAACAACAAGACATGCCATCTCATATCAGCGGACAAAACATCAAGCTCAATCGATAGGCCTGTGTTGCATGCACTTATATGGGAGGCGATGTTACAAAGCAAGGACATGCACTGTAGTCAGTTTGATTTCGGGAGCTCCTCTGTAGCTTTTTCAAGTGCGCGCCCTTTACCAGAAGATGAATTTTCAGCTAGTTGCTTTGGTGGTGAATCTCACGCCAGATTGAGAGTGACACTAGACCGGAAGCTCTCTTGATCAAATTTTCTTGTTCGCGGCAAACCTTTCTTTTCTTTCCTGTATTTTCCGCAGAAATAACTCTCATAACCTCGCCGTGTACGTTTGACTAATGTTCCCCTAGCGGGTCTAATTGATGTCTCAATATCGCTGGACTGAAGCTGCTAATAAGCCTTTAGAGTGCAATCCAGGGATCTAGTTTACTGCTCTATTGCTGAGAATAGCTGACTGACCCGAGTCGATCATAATGATTGAGAACGCCCAAATATTGCTAATCGATGATGATGACGAGTCGAGTCAGAATCTTAGAACGGTGCTCGCGTTTCTCGGTGAATCGATCATGGCATCCAATAGCACTGCCTGGAAAATTCAGGTTGAGGAGAGTGGGCTAAAAAGCTCCCAGTATTCGGCGGCGATAGTCGCGAATTGCACTGCGAAGGGATTGGCTTCTCTGCTTCAGGAGTTACACGCTTGGGAAGGAGGCCTGCCTTTTATCTTGGTGGGTGAACACCATCTTCCTGAAGAGTTAGATTCCGAATTACGCTCCGCGATTACCGCCCAGTTGCCTGCCCAGCTAAGTTACCAACCTTTGTTAGATGCTCTGCATAAAGCCAAAATATTTCACGAGCACTTCAATAGGCTGCGTGACTTCGACGGTGTGCGTGACTTCAATATGTTTCGCAGCCTCGTCGGTGAGAGCGATGCCCTGGAGAAAGTGCGTTATATGATGGGGCAGGTCGCCTGCAAAGAAGTGAGTGTGTTAATCACAGGAGAATCGGGTACGGGAAAGGAAGTGGTGGCGAGAAACCTACACCTAAATTCGAACAGGTCAGAAAAACCGTTCATCCCAATAAACTGCGGTGCGATACCCCGTGAGCTTCTCGAAAGTGAATTGTTTGGGCACGAGAAGGGCGCCTTTACCGGAGCAATCGCATCCCGGGCAGGACGGTTCGAATTAGCCGATGGAGGAACACTATTCCTCGATGAGATTGGTGATATGCCTCTTAGCATGCAGGTGAAATTGTTAAGAGTCTTGCAGGAGCGTAGCTTCGAACGAGTCGGTGGGGTTAACACGCTGCAAGCCGATGTTAGAATTTTGGCGGCAACGCATAAAGACTTGGAAGAGATGATAGAGCGAGGCGAATTCAGACAAGACCTCTACTATCGAATTAATGTCTTTCCAATCGAGATGCCGTCCTTGCGAGACCGGCCTGAAGATATTCCCTTGCTGCTCAATGAGTTGATCACCATTATGGAATCAGAGAAGCGCGGTTCTATTCGATTTAATTCCGCTGCAATTAATTCATTATGTAATTACGAATGGCCGGGTAATGTGCGGGAACTTGCAAACTTGGTAGAGCGGATGGCTATTCTCTATCCTCATGGCATTGTGGGCGTTGAAGATTTGCCCGAGAAATTTTGTATAGACTCTGATGACGAGGTTGTTTCTTCGCATGATTTGATCGGATTGGGTACTTCCAGAGATAACAGCGTGGTTCCGCTTCAGATGCGCTCGGCACAAACGGATGCGGCTGCATTAGGCTCGGGAGGCGGCTTGTTGCCGCTAAGCGGAATCGATCTAAAAGAATATCTCTCCAATTTGGAGAAGGATCTTATAGAGAAAGCTCTGTCAGACAGCAGTGGGGTGGTCGCTAGGGCGGCGGATAGGCTGCAGCTCGGTAGAACGACCTTGGTTGAAAAGATGCGCAAGTACAACCTGCAAAAGCCGCAAGAGCTTGATTCGCAGCCTAGTTCGACGGAAGGTTCTGTGGAAGGCGTCGAAGCGTCAGATGTTGCAGATAAAAATAAATCAGCGTCTGTCTAGTTGCTAGTTATTTCCCCTAACGGTTTTCCCGTCTAGCTCGGCCGACTTCAATTCCAAACTAATTCGCAGGCCTGAACTGTTGATCTGCTCTATTCGAGTGAGTAGAAAGTTCCACTCCAGAGCTAGCCAGATTTCTGTTACGCGTTCATCTGAGGCTTCGCGGACTCTTTCTAGTTTTAATGTATTCAGCTCGCCGAGGGGAGTAGAAATAACTTCCTCGCCGGCTAAGCGATACTCCTGCATCTCTATGGCGTCGCCATCGACGACCTCGAATGAGAAGGTGGTATCAATCTCAGTGTTGTCGATTAGAGCCTGTCTTATTGCAACTTGATAGCTGAGTTGATCTACAATTCCTTCCTTGAGTTGTAACTGCCAACTCTCGTCATCTTCTGTGCTTAGCGCGACTTCTGCATCCCAATTAAAGAAGATGGCATGGCTTGCCCGGCTTACGCCGCTGAGTTGGTAGGTATAGTTGAGCGGAACGACTCGATTGTCTTGGATGGTAAATTCGCTCGCTTGCTCTAAGTTCGCGAGAGTCTGTCCTGCAAGACTAGCTTCTAGAGAATTGCTCAAGCGATACGAGCTTTCATCTATTTTGCTGAGGCTGCGGCTTGCTGTCGCCGCCAGACCATTGGCGCTAGCTTCGTATTCCGCGACATATTCTAGCAATTGTGTGCTCTGTGAGTAGCAGGTGTTAGCTAAACTGCTAAGGGTAAGAGCGAAAAGGCCTGTAATCGCTTTACTGTTCATAAGGCGTCAACTGGCTTGCCAGTTTCCGGCAGAAGTTGCTCGTCTAGGAAGGCGTCGTTCCCATCAAGCTGCAGTCTGCCATCGGCAAATAAGGAGACAACGGCAGGATAGAGAATATGCTCCTTCTCATGAATTTTCGCGGCGAGGCTTGTCGCGTCATCGATTGATTCGATGGTAATAGACTCTTGAGCGATCACCGGTCCACCGTCAAGTTCTTCTGTCACGAAGTGCACTGAAACACCGTGCAGTTTTTCGCCCGCATCGAGCACCCTCTGATGTGTGTTAGTGCCGGGATAATTTGGAAGTAGAGAAGGGTGGATATTGAGAATTTTTCCTTGGTAGCGTTTAACAAAATCGGCGCCTAGAATGCGCATGAATCCAGCGAGCACGATAAGGCCGGGTTCATACTCATCTATGGCCTCACTGAGCGCCTTATCGAAAAGATCGCGGCTCGTATACTGTCGGTGGTCGACTACCGTAGTTGGTAGTTTGCTTTGTTCGGCCCGCTGTAGGCCGTAGGCTTCGGGCTTGTTCGAGATAACGCCGCTGACTCTATAGTTCCCGGCGCTACTAAAATCTATGAGAGCTTGTAGATTACTTCCGTTTCCGGAAATTAGAACTACCACTGAACGATGATTGTTATCCATGACTTGGGCTTTCTTGGCGCTAAAGCATAACTACGGAAGCGTCTTCGTCACTTTCGCGACTAGCCACACTACCGAGGAGAAATGCCTGATCTGAGTCTTTGTTAAGCAGCTCTAGTGCTTGTTGGGTTTGTTCAGCGCTGACGCAAAGGATCATGCCAATCCCGCAATTGAAGGTTCGTAACATTTCAGAATCTGCGACACCGCCTTTCTCCTGCAGCCAGTTAAAAATCTCTGGTCGGCTCCAAGCATCGGTTCGTATTTGTGCCTGAGCAGCTTCTGGTAATACACGGGGAAGGTTTTCGGTAATGCCTCCACCAGTAATGTGGGCCAGCGCATGGATATCGACAGATTCAGCCAATGCGGCGATTGTCTTCACATAAATTTTAGTTGGCTCGAGTAGTGTTTCCCCTAAGGTGCTTTCGCCAAACGGTTGATCCAACTTGGCGCCGCTGACCTCGATGATCTTACGGATCAGTGAGTAGCCATTGGAATGTGGGCCAGAGGAACGCAGCCCGATCAAATTATCGCCGATGGCGACCTTCGATTGATCGATTATTCTGGATTTCTCAACCACGCCGACTGAGAATCCGGCGAGATCGTAGTCTTCGCCGGAATACATTCCCGGCATCTCGGCAGTCTCGCCACCAATAAGCGCGCAGCCGGCTAGCTCGCAGCCGGCGCCAATCCCAGTAACAACTTGAACCGCGCTTGCGACGTTGAGGCCGCCAGTTGCGTAGTAGTCTAGGAAGAACAGCGGTTCTGCACCGCAGACGATGAGGTCGTTCACGCACATGGCAACGAGATCTATGCCGATTGTGTCGTGCTTGCCCATTTCCATGGCCAGCTTCAACTTCGTACCGACGCCGTCTGTCGCTGAAACCAGTACAGGTTGTTTATACCCGCTAGGAATCTCACACATGGCGCCGAAGCCACCTAGTTCGGAGAGAACTTCAGGGCGATTTGTCTTGCGTGTAACAGCCTTAATTTCATCGACTAGCGCGTTGCCAGCATCAATATCGACGCCTGCATCGCGGTAGCTCAAAGATGGGGTGGAGTTGGAGGCGGACTTGTTGTTTTCATCGCCTGATGTCATCGGATATTTCCTTAGAGCTGGATTGAATTTGGCCCGCTTATTTAGTCGCGCATTTTATCAAGATGCTGTGCTCCCGTCAGTGACTAAATGTCCTTCTGGCACTAGCTCCTCAGGTAAATCGCTCGGTAAACAGCTGGGTAGACAGATAGGCATGCAAACAGGCAAGCCAATAAACAAAGATCCACGCTGGAATTAACCCCCGTGGGGCGATTTACAGTATTATTCCGCCCATGATCGCCCAACTGAAACAAATCGCCCTGTATTCCCTCCTACTGCTTACGCTACCGCTCATTTCGCTAGAGCCCAGTGCAGCGCTGCAGGTCAACGGGCTGTATAGCCAGCAAATTCCAGTCACGAATGATGGCGAGGCCGAGCGGAATAGGGCTTTTAAGGAAGCGTTATCGGCGGTGGTAGTGAAAGTCAGTGGCGACCCGCGCTGGTTGGAGAATCCGGCCATTGAGCGGGCTATCGCCCAGGCGCAGAATTACGTTGAGGCCACCAGTTATATCAGCGAGTCGATTCAGCTGCCTCTAGAAGACAATACCGTGTCTGCGGGGGATGCCGATGAAGAGCAGTTCTATACGGCAGAACAGCGCATAATTTCTGTAAATTTCGCGGCAGCACTTATCGATGAGTTGCTAGCGGATGCCGATATCCCCGTTTGGGATGGCAATAGACCCAGTGTATTGGTCTGGATGGTGTTGCAGAGTTCTTCCGGAGACCGCGAATTCTTGACGGCAGATAGCAAACCGGAAATTGTTAAGGTGATGCAAAATTTTGCCGTAGCTCGCGGATTACCAATCATCTTCCCCGTTCTAGATTTCGAGGATAGAAGAACGCTCTCTGAAAATGTCGCCTGGAATCTCGATGAAGCAGCCATTTTTAGCGCGAGCGAGCGCTATGGAGCAGATAGTATCTTAGCCGGTCGTCTACATTTTACTGCGAGTGGCGAATTAGTAGGTCTTTGGCAATTTCAGTTTCAGGAGGAAGCCGAAGTATTCGATGGTTTCGACAGCGAATTACAGCCGTATTTGTACGACCCTCTCAATCGAATTACCACGCGGCTAGCTAGCTACTTCGCGATCCTCCCCGAGTCGATCGGAGGTGCGTCGATTCGCCTTCGAATCGATGGCATCAAGAACCTGAATGCCTATTCCTCGCTTCTCAACTACGTTGAAAATCTCGGCGTGGTAGCTACGGTGACCACGGCAGAGGTAGATGGAGAGCGGATCGAATTGCAATTAAGCTTGGTAGGCGACACGCGGCAGCTGTATGAGCAGATCGCGCTGGATCGCGACCTATTGCCAATTAACAACACTCTAGAAGACAGCAGCCTCGCGACGTTGTTACATTACCGCTGGACGCGTTAGCCAATGCCAAACTCTAATCCTGATCAACTAACGCTAGGCGTTGGCCTCGATGACGATGCTCAATTTAAAAACTTCTTCGTGAGCGACGCAAATCGATCTCTGGTGAGTGCGCTCGCTGCAGGTGAGAAAGAACCCTTTCTTTATATCTGGGGTAATGGATCGCCTGGGCTTAGTCATTTGTTACAGGCGTCTTGCAACAAGATCACGGCAGAGGGAGGCGCGGCCATCTATGTGCCGCTAGCTGACCGTGCTCAGTTTGTACCACAAATCCTCGAGGGGGCAGAGTCTCTCTCTTTAGTTTGCATCGATGATATAGAGAATATTGCCGGTGATGTTGAGTGGGAGGCAGCACTGTTTACTGCGTTCAATGCGATGCGACAGACCGGCACCCAACTCATCGTTGCAGGTCACATGGCGGCTCAGCAACTCACAATTCAACTGCCTGATTTACATTCGCGCCTGCAGTCAGGCTTGTTATTTCAGCTGAATGAACTGAGTGATGAAGATAAATTGTCAGCCCTGCAGTTGCGTGCAAGACAGCGAGGCTTCGACCTGCCGGATGCCGTAGGGGAATTTATTCTATTGCGTGCGGAGCGAAATCTATCGGCTTTGATGCGGATATTGGATGAGCTGGATCATAGTTCGATGCAGCAGCAACGTAAGCTGACCGTCCCGCTGGTGAAGTCTACGCTTGGATGGTAGCGCGGCTCAGATCGAGATAACGCCGAGTTGGTCTGGAAAAGTTAGAGTGAGACCTGATAGTGATCTCGATATTGCCGAATAAATAATATCAGCAACACGAATATCACAGTGCACAGTAGAGCCTCAACGAGTCCGGGCCAGAACTGCCCCGGCTGGAATGCAATCAAAACCCCGTGCATAAAATACAAGAGAATAACGAATGACACCCAGCCATAGGTTCGGAGAGCCGCGTAGTGCAGACCGCGTGCGAAGATGAGCAAGGGAGTGACTTGTATAAACCAGATCGCGAGGCTCGCTGGGCGAAACTCTCCAAACACCATCACCGCGCTGACAACGAAGTAGAATAACAAGGCATAGTAGGCTGCGAGAACCGACTTGCGTAGAAGTTCGATGGGTGGGGGTAGGGTGTTGAGTGATGTCATATTCAGCAACTATCTCGTCAATTTTTGCGCAATTGTGGCGACGCGCTTACCCAATGCCGCGCAAAGCGCTGCTTCGTCATCGCTAATCGGATTATTACCTTTTGCGCCAGCGAGGTGGCTCGCGCCATAGGGAGTGCCGCCCGTAGTTGTCGTGTTGAGCGCCGCTTCAGAATAGGGAATGCCACAGAACACCATGCCGTGATGGATCAAGGGGATCGCCATGGTCAAGAGTGTGGTCTCCTGCCCGCCATGCAGTGAAGAGGTCGACGTAAACGTTGCGACCGGTTTGTCTATCAGTGAACCAGATGCCCAGATTGCGCCAGTGCCATCCAGAAAATACTTGAGTGCAGCCGCCATGTTGCCAAAGCGAGTAGGGCTGCCGATGATGAGACCGCTACAGTTTTTTAAATCTTCTTCACTGCAATAAACCGCTCCCTCGTTGGGTACCGCGGGTTCGGTGGCCTCAGTATTAGCTGAGACGGAGGGCACCGTGCGAACCTTCGCCTCCATGCCAGACACCTGCTCGATGCCGCGAGCAAGCAATTGTGCCATTTTCCCCGTAGCGCCATAGCGGGTGTAGTACAGCACTAGTACGTAAGACGAATCCATTCGTTACTCTCCCTTTCCATTATCAATCATGCCGAGGACATCTTCGGGTGGCCTAGCGATGATGGCCTTATCACCCTTGACCACAATGGGGCGCTGTAAAAGATGGGGGTGTTTCTGCAGTAGATCCAGAACAATCTCTTCACTGAGCGTTTCGTCATCGAAGCCAAGCTCATCGTAGTCGTCTTCGCTGCTACGAATGATGTCCTGCAGCTGCAGGCCGAGTTTTTCTAGCAACGATTTTAGGGTCTCGATACTCGGCGGCGTTTCTAAGTAATAGATTATCTCTGGGCTGACATCGTTCTCTTCCAGCAGCGCTAGTGCTGCCCGGGATTTTGAGCACTCAGGGTTGTGATAGATGGTAATTTTTGTCACTTAACTTCTCCTCGAGAATCTGCCTGCGGTTCTGCTCTATCCGAAAAAGTCCTATTTCCCAACTCTTTCTCGAGTGTCTCATCGAGACGCTCGTAGAAATCCTTTACCAGACGTTGATCAATCGTGGATGAAGCAGACTTCAGTGTATCTGCATTGTAGCTGCGCAGCGCCTTCCACACATCAAATAAGGTGCAGCTAGCCACGGATTTTGTCGGCAGGTAGCGGGGCGGTTCAGCGGCGGTGCGACTAATAAGCCCTATTTTCTCCAGTGCCAGCAATGAGTCCTCGATCACTAGGGGATGACCACTGAGACTCTGTGCGAGTTCGGTCTCATCCAGTGGAGCGAGGCCTGCATTGAATCGATTGATTATCGCGGCTGCCTCTGACAGACCGAGTCCTTCTTGCTGTGCAATACTGAGATTACTCTCGCCGCGTACTATTCGTGTCTTCGATGGGTACTGATGATAGTAAGCGATGCTGCTGCCTATAAGGGCAACAAGCCAGCCTATATAGACGAAGAACATGACCGCTACAACGGAAGCGAATGCGAGATAAATAGACTCTCTTGCGGAGGCGACGAAGAAGTTCTGAAAGACCGAGCCCATTAACTTCCAGATGATAGTTGTGACGAGCCCGCCAATAAACGCAGAACCAAACTGCACTCGCGTGTTTGGCAGAAAGCTATAGGCAAACGCAAAGGCGAGTGACATTAAAAATATCGGCGCTATAAATGCTGCAAACTCGATAATAAAAATGCCGTAGCTGAGATTCTCCAGCAGGCTGCTAAAGAAGTTCGTGTTGACTGATGAGGAGATAGTGATCGACAAGAACAGCAGCAGAGGGCTAACGATAACCGCGAAAAGATATTCGCTTACGCGGCTAGACCACGATCGGCCCTGTCGGACTGACCAGATGTAGTTAAAGGAACCCTCAATCTTGCGCATCATGTCTACGACGAAGTAGAGCAGCAGGCCCACGCTGGTAATGCCGATCAGTTCGACCTGTATCGCGTCCACATAGCCCAAGATGTCGGCCGTGTATGTATTAGCCTCGGCCCCAAGCGGCTGCAGCAAGGTAAGCAGAGCGGGCTCCAAGGCATTGTGCACTCCCAAGCCTTTCAGCACCGCGAAGGTGAGGGCAAGTAGAGGAAAGAATCCGATAACTGTGGTGAATGCCAGGCTCATAGCGCGCAGCGAGAGTTGGCCCTGTAGTAGGTCGCGAACAATCGCTATGAATATCTGGCAGCTTCTTATCGCAGTCCGCTTCCAAAAAGGCAGCAGCGCGCTGTCCTGCTGCCAGAGATAGCCATTGATGCTGGCTTTGATCTGTGTGATGAGGCTTTGCAGGCTTGTGATTGAAAGGCTCATAGGGTGCGTTTCGTAGATTTATGCCAGCTAGTATACGTTAGTCGCCGACATTTCTCTGCGGCCCTGACACAGATTTGCGCAGGGTGTGGCTGTAAGTAGGACTAAGCTGCTAGCCGAACAGATTCTGTAGGAAAGCCGCGACCTCAGCTTTGTCTATCAGCTGTTTCTCTTCGACTACGCGACTCTTGTACTCGATCACGCCGTCCGCTAGAGAGCGCGGAGACACGACTAAGCGATGGGGTATGCCCATGAGCTCAGAATCGGCGAACTTCACGCCTGGGCTGGTTTTCTTGTCGCGGTCGTCGAGTAATACCTCTGCGCCAAGTTCCTGGGCCTGTTCATACAGGCTATTTCCAAATTCGACGATCTGTTCAGACTTGTGTGCATCGATCAGAATGATAACAAGCTGAAAGGGGGCGATCGCGTTGGGCCAGATGATTCCGTGCTCGTCATGATTCTGTTCGATACAGGCTGCAACGACTCGGGTCACGCCGATGCCATAGCAACCCATGGGCATGACCACAGCCTTGCCGTTCTTGTCGAGTACCTTTGCATTTAGGGCTTCACTGTATTTAGTGCCCAACTGAAAGATATGACCGACTTCAATGCCGCGTTTAATCGATAAGGATCCCTTGCCGTCGGGGCTGATATCGCCTTCCCGAACCTTGCGGATGTCCATGATGGCATCGGGGCTGCAGTCATCGTCCCAGTTTGCGTTGACGAAGTGATGGCCAGGCTTGTTAGCGCCGCAGACGAAGTTGTGCATCTCGCTAGTGCTGTTGTCGGCTATACAGCGTATGCCTAAATCTGAGAGGCCAACAGGCCCTAGTGAGCCTACGGAACACTCCACTTTTTTCTCGATTAGCTCATCATCTGCAAATTCGAGAGGCGAGGCGAGCCCGCTGATTTTCGAAATTTTGGTCTCATTCAGTTCTTGATCGCCACGTAGCAATAGCGCGACGAGATTGTCGGTGCGCTCGCCCTCGTCGTTGGCGGCATGCACGAAGAGCGTCTTCAGTATGCGCTGCGGCGAGATTTCCAGTGCGGCGGCTACTTCTTCGATAGTGCTAGCCTGGCCTGTATCTACCAGTTCGCGAACCTTTAACTCGCCGTTATCTTCATCATCGATCGGCGCCGGTGTGCCTACGGCGAGCTCGATGTTTGCCGCGTAATCGGATTCGCTGCTAAAAACGATTTGATCTTCACCGCTATCTGCGAGCACGTGGAATTCATGGGATGTGCTGCCGCCAATATTGCCAGAATCGGCAATCACCGGACGGTAGTTCAAGCCGAGGCGGTCGAAGATATTGCAGTAGGTCTGATGCATGACAGCATAGGTTTCATCTAAGCATTCTTGGCTCGCGTGAAAGGAATAGGCATCCTTCATGATGAATTCCCGTGAGCGCATGACGCCAAAACGCGGGCGTCGTTCATCTCGGAACTTCGTCTGAATCTGGTAGATATTCGCCGGCAGCTGACGATAGCTGCTGTACTCATTGCGAACGAGATCGGTAATTACCTCCTCGTGAGTCGGGCCTAGGCAGAAGTCGCGATCGTGGCGATCTTTAAAGCGCACCAGTTCTGGGCCCATGTGTTGCCAGCGCCCAGACTCCTCCCAGAGTTCCGCAGGTTGAACTACAGGCATGGACACTTCCATACCATCGGACTTGTTCATCTCTTCACGGACGATCTGAGTGACTTTCTGGAGTACACGTAGCCCTAGCGGCAACCATGTATACAGTCCGCTGGCGAGTTTACGGATCAGACCAGCTCGTAACATCAGTTGATGGCTAACTATCTCAGCGTCGGAAGGGGTCTCCTTCACTGTTGCTATTAGGTATTTGCTCGCTCGCATGGCTGATCCAATTTAAAATTAATTAGAGATAATTAGTGTGTATGACGAATATCTTAGACTATTTTGGGTAATGGCACTTTGCTAAATCACGTACTGCAAAATGTAAGAAAGGCAGCCTTAGGCTGCCTTTCTTATGGTTCTCTATAGAGTCTGGGCTTTAGAAGTAGCTAGTAGGACTAGGCTCTATCGACACCAGGATCTAGAAGTCTCTTTGCACTCTTTATAGAGCAAATTCCTTGAGCTTCTTGAGAGGTAGTACTTTGACGCGTGTGCTTGCCGGCTTGCGTGGAATGTCCATCATCTCGCCAGGGCGGAAAGGGTTAGGTACATTTTTGCGAGCAGGTCGTGCTGGACGCTGTACAGATTTGATCTTCAACAGGCCTGGTAGAGTGAATTCGCCAACCGCGCGCTTCTTCACGTGACGCTCGATTAGAACACCCAGCTCTTCTAAAACAGCAGCAACTTCTTTCTTGCTTAGTGATGTGTTCTCTGAAATCTCGTTTAGGATTTCAGTCTTTGTATACTTCTTTTGTATAGCTGGAGTTTTGCGTGTTTTTACAGCGCTTGTTTTTGCTTTTGATGCAGCTTTCTTTGGTGCTTTTTTAACAGCCATGCCCGCTCTCTTTCAGTTTAAATTACAAGTTAAGTAGAATTCGTTCTAAGATTAGTGTTGTTTCAAATCTTGTTCCGAGTGGTGAGATTTCGTTTTAATGCTCAATTTTGGTTTCTGCCCCAGAATTAAAATTCCGCCGTCTCTCAGGGGGTGTATTTATAAATCATTCACATAGCGCTAGCAAGTAAATATAGCAACTTTCCTGCACAAGCCTCGTGTTTATCAATAGTCCGGTAATTAAAGCGTCAAAATCATAGATTAGCTTGCAAAAAGCGTCACAAAACTAGCAATAATCGCCACATAAAAGTTCTGCTTTGTCAAACTACTTTGGCGCTAGCTTTATTTTAGGTCGGAGTATTTGATCGAATCTTTTCTAAGAATTCTCAGCCTAAAAAAGTAGTTTATAGAATCGACTCAAATCTCAGGATCTGTCACCTCGCGACAAGTTTTGGCTCCGCTTTGTTGCTCATAAAATTAGCCATTGGTGTCGGGCTCGATTCGAAGCCGCTATTGTCTTTCTCACCCCTCGAGATAATTTAGTATCGAGCGCTCCTCAATCAGTATCTTGACGAGAGTTTGCTTAGCGACGCAATAGGTGGCTGTATAGATAAATCGGTGCGCTAAAAACCAGTTCTCCCTGTTTAGCGATGCTACTTACCTTGCTCGCTGGCTAGGAAATTCGAAGGAAGCGCGCTATCGAAAACCGCGAAACCTCCCCGAAAACGGAGAAAAGAATGGCTTGGATATGTCAATGCTGGTGTGGGGAGGGGGTCTAATGAGAGGAGAGCGGGCATAAAAGACAGTAAGGGCGGTATAAAGAGAACGTAAAGAGAACGTAAAGATAGGTGCGAGAGAAAAACCATATAAGGTATAATCGCCGGCTTTTAGCAGCTCTGACCCAAGCTAAATCACGGGTCTGGGCTCGATAATGGATCTCAGCAGTGGAATTTGAGACCAAGGAATAAGTTCGATGCCAATTTACGAATACGAGTGCACGAAATGCGAGCACAAGATGGAAGCTCTGCAGAAGATGAGCGAAAAGCCATTATTGGATTGCCCTGCCTGTGGGAAGCCGGGCTTAAACAAGTTAATTTCGGCGGCGAGCTTTCGCTTAAAAGGTGGCGGTTGGTACGAGACTGACTTCAAAACGGGTAAAAAGAAGCAGCTAGCCGAATCCGAATCTGCAGCTCCAGGTGGCGGCAATTCTGAGAAAGCTGGCAACTCTGAAAAATCCGACTCATCCCAGAGCAAGGGAGAGGGGAAAGCGCCCGCTGGCAAGGACGCTACGAAAAATAAGGGAACAGATAGTAAAAAGAAGCCTTCAAAAGCCTCTTCTAGTTAGTTAATCGATCGGGCGCTAGTCGACTAGACTGATCGCCACAAGATATTCCGCTTCAGAAGCGGTTCAACATAAAGTAAGCATTGAAACAGGAAAACGCTATGCGCAGTAACTATTGCGGTGAACTAAACGAATCATTTGTGGATCAGGAAGTCCAACTATGCGGATGGGTTCACCGTCGCCGAGACCACGGCGGGGTCATCTTCCTCGACGTTAGGGATAGAGAAGGAATCGCTCAGGTTGTCTATGATCCAGATACCGTAGAAAGCTTCGCCATTGCCGAAGGTGTGCGTAATGAGTTTGTGGTCAGGGTAACTGGAATCGTCCGCTTGCGTCCGGAAGGCACCGTTAACAATGATATGGGGACGGGCAAGATAGAAGTGCTAGGCAAGCAGCTAGAAATACTCAATGCCGCAGAAACACCGCCTATACATTTAGACGACCATTCTGAGGTAGGTGAAGACATCCGACTGCGCTATCGCTACATTGACCTACGTCGGCCAGAAATGGCGGAAAGACTGCGATTTCGCTCGAAAGTAACCAATACCGTGCGTAACTTCCTAGATGGCAACGGCTACGTCGATGTAGAGACCCCGCTGCTCACTAAGGCAACCCCCGAAGGTGCCCGCGACTACCTCGTGCCCAGCAGAACTCATCCGAATAAGTTTTTCGCGCTGCCGCAATCGCCGCAGCTGTTTAAACAGATCCTAATGGCGGCTGGCATGGACCGTTACTACCAGATCGCGAAATGTTTTAGAGACGAAGACTTACGTGCAGACCGTCAGCCAGAGTTCACACAGATAGATGTCGAGACTTCGTTCATGGATGAAGAGCAGATTATGTCTGTTATGGAGCAGTTGATCAGCGATGTGTTTAAGAAGCATCTAGACGTTGACCTAGGCATTTTTCCTCGCATGCCCCATGCGGAGGCTATGCACCGCTTTGGCTCCGACAAGCCAGATCTAAGGATCGATTTGGAGCTCGTGGATATAGCGGATCTAATGAAAGAAGTGGAATTTAAAGTGTTTAGCGGCCCGGCGAACGATGAACAAAGTCGTGTTGCTGCGCTGCGTGTTCCTTTCGGCGCGAGTATTAGTCGCAAAGTAATAGATGAATATACGAAGTTTGTTAGCATCTACGGCGCCAAAGGTTTGGCCTGGGTTAAGGTGAATGACATAGATGCAGGCTTAGAAGGTCTGCAGTCACCGATCTTAAAATTTATGCCGGATAAGGTCGTACACGCATTGATGAAGAAGTTGGAAGCGCAGACTGGGGATATCATCTTCTTCGGCGCGGACAAGGCCAAAGTGGTCAACGAGGCATTGGGTGCGCTGCGAATCAAGGTGGCAGAAGACCTTGGGCAGGTTAAAGAAGGCTGGGCGCCGCTGTGGGTTATCGATTTCCCCATGTTTGAAACCGCGAGCGATGGCAGTCTGACCTCACTACACCATCCTTTTACGGCGCCATCTTGCGATGCGAAACAGCTGGCCGCGGATCCTCTTGCGGCACTCTCTAGAGCCTATGACATGGTATTAAACGGCACCGAACTCGGTGGCGGTTCGATTCGTATCAATAAGGTGGAGATGCAGCAGTCGGTGTTCGAAGTGCTAGGTATTGGCGAGGAAGAAGCGCAGGAGAAATTCGGCTTCTTGCTAGAAGCTCTGAGTTACGGCTGTCCTCCCCATGGTGGTATCGCCTTTGGTCTGGATAGGCTTATCATGTTGATGACTGGAGCAACGTCGATCCGTGATGTTATCGCTTTTCCGAAGACGCAGTCGGCGGCATGCCCGCTGACTGACGCGCCAGGTAATGTCTCAGCGAAGCAGCTCAAAGAGCTTAATATCAGATTGAGAGAGCAAGCTGCGCCGAAGCAGGCTTAAGAATTGATGAAGAAGTAACTATAAAAGAGCCTATAAATGGTGGGTGCAAAGAAACTTAGATAAAAATCATAAGATCGGGAGTGAGGCTGTTATGGCAGGTCATAGTAAATGGGCCAACATCAAGCACCGAAAAGCAGGGCAGGATGCGAAGCGCGGTAAAATTTTCACGAAGATAATTCGTGAACTTACAGTTGCGGCAAAAGCAGGCGGCGGCGACGTAGCAGATAATCCAAGTCTGCGGGCTACAGTCGACAAGGCGCTCGCCGCGAATATGACTCGCGATACTATCGATCGCGCGGTCGCACGCGGCGCTGGCACGTCCGAGAGCGATAACTTAGAAGAGTTGAGTTACGAAGGTTATGGCCCAGGCGGAACTGCTGTGCTCGTCGAAACGTTGACTGACAATAAGAACCGCACGGTTGCCGAGGTGCGTCATGCCTTTACAAAGTTCGGTGGCACGCTTGGAACCAACGGCTCTGTTGCCTATCTATTCGAGAAAACCGGCATTATTAGCTTTCCAACAGGCAGTAGCGAAGAGAAGATCATGGAAGTAGCGTTGGACGCGGGCGCGCATGACATCGTGACCAATGAAGATAGTAGTATCGATGTGATGACGACGCTGGAAACCTTCGGTGCCGTGCAAGATGCTCTCAATGGTGCTGGTTTTGAGGCGAATTCTGCTGAGATGACCATGCTGGCGTCGACAGAAGCTGATCTCGATTTGAATTCTGCTGAGACACTAGTGCAGCTAATCGACCTTATGGAAGACTTAGACGATGTTCAGAATGTCTACCACAATGCCAATATCTCGGATGAGATAGCTGCCCAACTGTAGTTAAAAACAAGAGTTAAGAGCAAGAGTTAAACAAGCACGACTCTGCATGCATCGACGCAGGCAACGCATTCATCACACGTTGTCTGTTCGGGTACTCAGACTGAGGAACAAAATGGCCATTATTCTCGGCATCGATCCCGGTTCCCGTATCACCGGTTATGGTCTGATTAATTCTGTCGGTAATAAACTGGAATACATCCACTGCGGCTGTGTCAAAACAAGCAGCGCGTCTCTGTCTGAGCGCCTAAAAGTCATATTCTCAGAAATCTGCCAGGTGATAGAGGAATACTCTCCGCAGCAGGCAGCCGTTGAAGATGTATTTATGGGTAAGAATGCCGCCTCCGCATTGAAGCTCGGTCAGGCAAGAGGTAGTGCTATGGTCGCCTGCCTCTCGCACGATCTTCCTGTCGCTGAATACTCGGCCCGTAAAGTGAAGCAAGCTGTGGTTGGTTCCGGCGGCGCTGACAAGCTGCAAGTGCAGCATATGGTTAAAGCGCTGCTGTCGATAAGTGATAACATAGCCGAAGATGCCGCAGATGCACTCGCTGTAGCTATCTGTCATGCCAACACCGAAGCCAGTCTGATTCGCATGGCCGGTGCAAAATCATTTAGCAGGAAGAGATTCAGGTGATAGGAAGAATACGCGGCGTTCTAGTCGACAAGAAACCTCCGGAAATTCAGATCGATGTGGCTGGCATTTGCTATGAAGTGCAGGTGCCCATGAGCACGCTCTACCAACTGCCCGAGCTTGGAAAAGAATTAACTCTGCATACGCACTTCGTCGTCCGTGAAGACGCACAACTGCTCTATGGTTTTTTTGAAGAGAAAGACAAGTCGATGTTTCGCTCGCTTATTAAGATCAATGGAGTGGGTCCGAAGATGGCTCTGGGCATTCTCTCCAGTATGGAGGCCAACGAATTCGTGAGAGCAGTACGCAGCAACGATATCAATGCAATGGTGAAGATGCCCGGCATCGGTAAGAAGACCGCAGAGCGATTATTGATAGAGATGCGTGATCGTCTCAAAGATTGGGACGACGATGGCGAAGCGGGTAGCACTCAGGCGCCGGTATCCGCGTCTGCCTCTATCACCAACGACGCTGAAACGGCGCTAATCTCTCTTGGGTATAAGCCGCAGCAGGCAGCCCATGCTATCGCCCAAGTATTAAAGGTAAATCCAGAGATTACTGGTTCGGAAGAACTAATTCGGCACTCACTGAAGAGTATGGCTTAATCGTTTAAGTAAACATTGATCGTTAGAACGATACGGAATCAGAATGCAATGGAAGAAGATAGACTCATCTCGCCTCAGGTAGCCCCGATAGAAGATTCAGGAGACCGTGCTATACGGCCCTTGGTCCTGACGGATTATGTCGGACAGAGTGAAGTCAAAGAACAGATGGACATTTTTATCAGAGCAGCACGCAACCGAGAAGAGCCACTCGATCACACGTTGATATTCGGTCCTCCAGGTCTGGGAAAGACTACGCTCGCGAACATCATCGCTAATGAGCTTCAGGTTTCAATAAAGGCGACTTCGGGCCCTGTGCTGGAAAAGGCCGGTGATCTCGCGGCAATGTTAACGAATCTGGACGAGGGCGATGTGTTATTTATCGATGAGATTCATCGATTGAGCCCGGTAATCGAAGAGATACTCTATCCTGCGATGGAAGACTATCAGTTAGATATCATGATCGGCGAAGGCCCTGCGGCGCGCTCGATCAAGTTAGACCTTCCGCCTTTTACGCTGGTTGGTGCAACCACGCGAGCCGGCCTACTCACTTCACCACTACGAGATCGATTTGGCATCATCCAGCGCCTGGAGTTCTACTCGGTAGAAGAATTGACCCATATCGTGAGCCGTTCTGCAAAAATCCTAGGTACGAAGACCGACGAATTCGGTGCGGCAGAGATCGCCAAGCGGTCGCGCGGCACACCACGCATCGCGAATCGATTGCTGCGCAGAGTTCGAGACTATTCCGAAGTAAAGATGAATGGCGAGGTGAATTTGGAAACGGCTGGCTTAGCCTTGGACATGCTCAGCATCGATAAGAACGGATTCGACCACATGGACAGGCGTCTGCTGATGACCATGATCGAGAAGTTCGAAGGTGGTCCGGTGGGAATAGACAGTCTCGCGGCGGCGATCAGCGAAGAACGAGACACAATCGAGGATGTGCTGGAGCCCTATTTGATACAGCAGGGCTTCATCATGCGAACGCCGCGCGGGCGCGTGGTCACTCAGTTTGCCTATCGCCATTTCGGTATCAAGCCCTCTGAGCAGATGGCTGACATCTACAGCCAAGGGCAGGCTCAACCGGAGAATGATTGACTAGTATTCTCACGTCGATGCTCTCAATAGGCAGTTTCTCGCAATACCCTCTATTGCCACGATTTAGCCATGATTCATCCCCCTAATGACTCGATTTACCTCCCAACGGTTACATTTAGTGAGTTAAATGCTTTTTCACAAAACTATTTGCCGTTTTGGCCGAATAATTCCTTTGATGCCGCGGATCTCCTGCGAGTTTTGATTGTCATAGTCATTAGGAAGCGGGAATTCGATCCGCGAGAATTAACTACATCGACCAGCGGCGCAGCCGTAGCTCGATAGCGGGTTATCTAAAACAGATACCCAACTTGGAGAAAGATAGTGAACGAAGGGATTACACCTACTCTGTTAATTTTGGAAGCGAGCCTGCCGGTGCAGTTAGTACTGCTTACGCTGCTCGGGCTTTCGATAGTTTCCTGGGTGATGATATTTCAGCGCGCGATGGTGCTGTCGGCCGCCGCTAAAGGGGTGCTTAGTTTCGAGCACCGTTTCTGGTCAGGCATGGACCTCAGCCAGCTTTATAAAGAGGGGAGCCAGATGCAGAAGGAGGATATTCCAGTTGTTGGCATGGAGAATATCTTTCGTGCAGGCTTCAAGGAGTTTATGCGCCTGCGTCAGCAGCCTACGATGGACAAGGAAGCGATAATGGAGGGAGCGCAGCGAGCGATGCGCGTGGCCTATTCCAGAGAAGAGGAGAAGCTTGAGAAGCATCTGCCATTTCTGGCAACTGTCGCATCAGTCTCAGTTTATATCGGTCTATTTGGTACCGTAATAGGCATCATGAATTCGTTTATTGGGCTCGCCAGTCAGGCTCAGGTGACGATGCAAGTAATAGCGCCCGACATTGCCGAGGCGCTTATCGCCACCGCAATGGGCCTTTTCGTAGCGATTCCAGCGGTGGTCGTATACAACCGATATACAGCGAGTGTCGATAGCATCACCGGCAGTTACGTTACTTTTACCGACGAATTCTCAAGTATCCTGCATCGACAGATACATAGTGAATAAGTGCAGCTACTGAATAGGTTTGTTTGATGGATACAATTGTCCGTAAGAAACGGAAACCAATGGGTGAGATAAACGTCGTGCCTTTTATCGACGTCATGCTGGTGTTGCTCGTCGTGTTCATGGTGACCGCTCCATTGCTTAATCAGGGCATCGAGGTGGAACTGCCGGAAGCGAATAACGAGCCCTTGGCCATCGATGAGAACCTAGAAACCTTGGTGGTTTCTCTTACCGCTGAGGGTGACTACTTCATCAGCGTTGGGGCAACCGGCGAAGATCGCCAACCGGTGACTTTGGAAACTTTGGGGCAGCAGGTCGGCATCATCACCGACGCGAATCCGAGCATACAGGTTCTTGTGGAGGGTGATACGGAAGCGGGTTGGGGTGCCATGGTCAATCTAATTACAACGCTGCAGGCCGTCGGGGTCGCGAACCCTAATTTTATTACGCAGCCCCTCGGTGATATTTAGGGCTGATGAAGGATACTTTTAACAATGTTGTGATCTACAACGGCTACCCACTCTCTGTAGTGGTAGCCGTGACTTTTCACAGCGTAATTTTGGCGCTGCTGTTATATCTGCAGAGCACTAAGAGCCCCGAGGCTTTGGAACTAGTTCAGCCTACTGTGGTGAAGGCATTGCTGATTCAAGAGAATCCGCAGGTCGTAAACGAGCGCAAGCGTTTGGAGCGACGGCAACAACAGCAAAGAGTTCGAGAGCAGGAAGTCGCACAGCAAGCTGCTGATGCAGAACAACAGAGGCAGGAACAGGCAGACGCAAGGGCGGAAGAACAAAGAAAGGCGAGAGATCTGGCATCCTTGCGACAACGCCAAGAGCAGGAAAAGCGAGATGCTGAGCAACTAGTTCGCGAGCGCGAGGAGCAAGACGAGCTTGAGGAAGAGCGGCGCAGGCAGCGCGAGCTAGCCCAGGCGCAGCGTCAGCAGGATGTTCGCGATAGGGAAAGACAGAGGCAGCAAGAGACGGCGAACGCTGCAGCTGCCGAACTCGCCAGTTCAGAGTTCGAAATGGTACAGAGTGGTATGGCTATAATTCAACAGGCTGTTCAGAGTGTCTGGTCAAGGCCGCCGAGTGCCAGAAATGGCATGCGGGCGATCTTGCAGATTAGGATGTTGCCGACAGGCGAACTAATTGATGCCGCTATCACCGAGTCCAGTGGTGACCCAGCCTTCGACAGATCAGCGGAGAATGCGGTTTATAGTGCTGCACCGTTCAGAGAGTTAGAGGTATTGCCTTCTAATGTGTTTAATCAGAATTTCAGGTCTCTTTCACTGATATTCCAACCCGAGGATTTACTGAATTGAATCTACGCAAATCGCTAACAATCATTCTGGTGGGCAGTCTATATCTGATGTCTTTTTCCGCGAGCGCGGAACTAAGCATTCAGATCACACAGGGTTCGGACAATCCAATCCCTATCGCCGTTGTGCCTTTTTCCTGGCAGGGCAATGGCGTGTTGAGTGAGGATATTTCGCAGATAGTTATGAACGACTTAGAGCAGGTTGGCGAATTTAGTCCTCTGTCTCGATCGAACATGCTCAGCATGCCGAGTGAAGAGCAACAAGTGTTTTATCGCGATTGGCGCATCTTGGCTCAAGATTATCTATTGGTTGGCAAGATCGATAGAACACCTGGTAGTCAATTAGTTCAGGTGCAATACGAATTCTTCGACATCAACCGTGAGATAAAACTCGCAGGCGAGGTTCTGACAGGGAGCGTGACCCAGCTTCGTGATATAGCGCATGAGATTAGCAACGTGGTGTTTGAACAGGTAACCGGTACACGTGGCGCCTTTACTAGCGAAATATTGTACGTAGTTGCCGATTACATCAGTCCTGAAAGAACAAATTTTCGTCTTGAGAAGGCGGACTACGATGGCCAGCGTGCGCAGATTTTATTGGAGTCTGTAGAACCTATTATGTCGCCTAGCTGGTCGCCGACCGGTAGAGACGTCGCCTACGTTTCGTTCGAGACCGACCTGCCGAGAATCTATATTCAGAATATAGCCACCGGTGAAAGGAGCCAGATTACCAACTACCCGAACCTGAACAGCTCGCCGGAATTCTCGCCAGATGGCACGAAGCTGGCAATGGTGCTATCCAAAGACGGTAGTCCAGATATCTATGTGCAAGACCTCACGACTAACCAGTTAACCCGGATTACGGATCATCCATTAATTGATACAGAGCCGAGCTGGACTGCCGATAGTAAATCTATTGTATTCATGTCAGAACGTACTGGGCAGCCGCAGATCTACCAGATCGCACTAGGAGCCAGCTCATTCGAAGTAGAGCGGCTAACTTATGACTGTTTTCAATGCCTTAACGGCATGTTCCTGCCTGATGGAGTGAACCTTGTACACGTCCGCCGCGAAACGCGTCAGGACCCGAATTATCAGATTGCGGTGCTCAATATCGAGACTTTGAGAGTCATTCCTTTGACGAACACCTCATTAGACGAATCGCCCAGTATTGCTCCGAACGGCAGCATGATAATGTATGCCACGAAATTCAATGGAAGAGGGGTGCTAGATGCCGTATCCATTGACGGAGCAGTGAGGTTCCGTTTACCATCTGCGCAGGGCGATGTACGGGAACCAGCCTGGTCTCCGTTTCTAAATTAAGCAGTTAATGGCAGTGATCAGCAGGTTTTTTAGATAACGATTTAGGTCTTTGGAGGACTCAAAGAGTGACAAAGCAAAGCATACAAACAATTAAAATGGGCCTAATGGCTATCTCACTATTTGCCTTAGTGGCATGTAGTTCAACTAGTGACACTGAAGAAGGTGGAATGGGCGGTGAAGGCTCTTCAGGCAGCGACTCGTCGAATAATGGCTCAGCACGTACCAATGCAGGTTCTACCTCGGGTCAGCTGACTCAGGAAGAGATTCGAGCCGAGAATGCTCTGCGCCAGACTGTATTTTACTTTGACTTCGATATCGCCGAATTCAAGCCTGCGGACCGTGAGACGCTTTCTTTTCACGCCCGGAATCTTGCTGCGAATTCCAGCGAGCGAATTCGTCTCGAGGGTCACGCCGATGAGCGCGGCACGCGCGAATATAACCTTGCCTTGGGCGAGCGTCGTGCAAACAGTATCCTTAACTACCTAATCGTGAATGGCGCCTCGCGTTCGCAGATTGAAGTAGTTAGCTACGGTGAAGAACAACCTGCGCAAGCCGGCCAAAGCGACAGTGCATATAGCCGTAACCGTCGCGTGGAAGTCGTTGCCCGATAAGCACTTAACTACGTGGTAGTAACAAACTATGAATTACACCCTGAAGGCTGCAACACGTAAGCTGCATATTATCTTTTGTGCAAGCCTGCTTAGTTCAACTGTTGTAGCTCAAGGGGTTGGTTCCGTAGTCGAATCGCAGCCCTTCACACCTGGTCAGTCTCGTTCAGTCAATGCAGCTCAAGTCTCCGGCAATAACAATGACGCCATGTCGCTGCTGCTGGATCAGATTGGTGACTTACAGACCGAGGTGCAGTCTCTAAGAGCGATGGTTGAGGAACAGAGTTTTGAACTGCGAAAAATGCAGCGCGATTCTCTCAGTCGCTATACCAATGTCGATGACAGATTGAGCGGCCTCGAATCTAGCGCTTCTGCTGCGCCGGTCGTAGCTAATGGAGCCCCCCTTGGTGGCAGCTCTACTGCGGCGCCGACCATTAATGAAATGCCACTAGTTCAAAGTTCGATCTCTAATACTCTTCCAGGTTCTATCTCGCAGTCAGCACCACTGCCACTTGCAACGACTCCTAGCAGGGCATCTTCCACGCGGAACATAGGAAGGGGCACATTAGAGCCCGCAGTACTCAGCGAACAACAGCTTTATCAGATGGCCTATGATTCGGTAATCAAGAGCAACTTCGATCTTTCAATCGCCGAATTCGATCAATACCTGAGCATCTACCCAGACGGCCGTTTCGTCGCCAACGCGCATTATTGGAAAGGGCAGGCCTATCTCTATCTGAACCGTTATGACGAGGCGGTAGAGTCGTATGAGGTGATCGGAAATCAACATCAAGGTTCTGCGAAGCTACCTGATGCTCTCTATGGGCTGGCGCTCGCTTACGAGGGCATGGGAAACATCTCTGAAGCTAGACGGCTATTAAGTGAGATAAGAAGAAGGTTTCCTAATACCGGTGTCGCTAATCTAGCGGATACCCGGCTACTATCCCTCGACTAATTAATCAGATTCCAGAAAACTCGGATGTAAGCTGTGCGAAGTGCATTATGCGTGAGGTATAGCCGCAGTTACTATTCTGAAGAGACAGCACAATGAGCTCCACAACCACACTACGTATCACTGAGATATTTCATTCGTTGCAAGGCGAGTCTAAAACAGTGGGCATTCCAACCGTATTCATACGTCTGACGGGTTGCCCACTTCGCTGCCAGTACTGTGATACAGCCTATGCTTTCGACGGCGGCGAACTCATGGAGTTGGAGGCGATAAAAGCAGTGTTAGAAAAATTCGGTTGCGACTACGTGACGGTAACAGGCGGCGAGCCATTGGCGCAGCCAAATTGTCTGTCGCTGCTTGAGCAGTTGTGTGAGTCCTGCTATAACGTTTCGTTAGAAACGAGCGGCTCGTTGGCGATAGAACGGGTTGATAAAAGAGTTTCGATTGTCATGGATCTAAAGACACCGGCATCGAAAGAGGCTGATAAAAACCGTTACGAGAATATCGCATTCCTGAAGCCTAGCGATCAGGTAAAGTTCGTGATCTGCGATGAGAAAGACTATCTGTGGTCTAAAGCGAAACTTGATCAATACGACTTGGGTGCCAAGGTGAATGAAATACTCTTTTCGCCTTCGTTCGAGGAGATGGAACCGGCGCAGTTAGCCGAATGGATATTGAGAGATAAACTAAAAATCCGCATGCAGATGCAATTACATAAACAGATATGGGGTTCGGTCGCCGGCAAGTGAGCCGCGACAGATAATATTGAGCGTATGACAGCACCAAAGAAAAGCAGAGCAGTAGTCTTGGTTTCGGGAGGATTGGATTCAGCAACTTGCCTCGCAATAGCTTCAGATCGTGATTTCGAATGCTATGCGCTAAGTTTCGACTACGGGCAGAGGGCGAGTAGTGAGCTCATTGCTGCACGGCTCGTAGCTGAGACTGGAAACGTGTTGGAACACAAGGTCATCGAGCTGAATATGGGCGCCATTGGCGGCTCTGCGCTCACAGATACGGACATATCCATACCGGAGCAAGAGTCAGAAGGGATTCCCGTCACCTATGTACCAGCTAGAAACACAGTATTCCTATCCTACGCGTTAGCCTGGGCCGAGGTGCTAAATGCCGATGCTATTTTTATCGGGGTTAACGCGCTGGACTATTCGGGATATCCAGACTGCCGGCCAGAGTACATAGAGGCGTTTCAGACACTCATAAATTTGGCGACGAAAGTAGGAGTAGAGGGCTCGGTAATTAGCCTGGAAACGCCGCTGATTGATCTGACTAAAGCGGAAATTATTAAGACAGGAGTAGGACTGTCTGTGGACTATGGCATAACCGTATCTTGCTATCAGGCGGACTCCGAAGGCAGAGCCTGTGGTCAATGTGATAGTTGTCGATTTCGCGCTAGCGGCTTCGAAAAAGCAGAAGTAGAGGACCCGACTCGCTATCAAGAGTGAGAATCGTCTGTTTGAGGACAAATAGTGCCCGTCATGACTTGTCTTTTTTTATTATGATAGTACTATGACGCCCTCTCATTGGGGCGTTAGCTCAGTCGGTAGAGCAGTTGGCTTTTAACCAATTGGTCGTGCGTTCAAGTCGCACACGCCCCACCAATTCCTTCTTTCTTCGTAACTCTTTGTAATACCAAAGCTTGTGGCGCCTAGAGCGCACATTCAGGAGTAGGGGCAACGTTGTAGTCGCTGCCCTTCGACTAATACCTAGTGTCTTTGTAGTGTCCTAACAGCTCCTAGTAGCCAACTACTATTTTTTAGAAGGCTTATCTCCAAAGCGACTAGAAAGAGCGCGATAGTTAACAACTATCTACCGCTAGTATTGCTGCTATATCTAATTTTTCAAACGGTTCAAAATCAACAACCTTTCCCCGAATAGCTAGGGTACACATCCTGTCTGCGAGTTCATTCCCTTCAATACCGATGTGAGCTTTCACGTGGACTAAGTTGATGCGCGCAGCTATCTCGATGTAAACCTCTAACATTTGGGCTATGAGTTCTCGGTTTGCTAAAGCCTTGCCCTTGCCAAACAATCTACCGGAGCGCTTCCAGCCTTCCCCCCAGAGTGTCATTGAATTCACTGAGTAGGTGGAGTCAGAAAGTATCTGAATTTTCTTGCCTTCCTCAAGCTCCTTCTGCGCAATCAGCAGAGCTTGATGCAGAGCATTAAGCTCTGCTGTGTTGTTTGTGCCATTAGCATCATAAAGACCGTGGTGCAGGCTTTTGAGGCTGCCCGATTCATACACCGCAACTCCAGATGCCGCCTCACCCGGATTAGGGTCGCAACCGCCATCAGAGTATATATGGACGTCGAAGAGAGGGCTCATGGCGGTGGCAACCTCTTTAGAGCTTGTGGAAGGTTTCGGCGCCCGCGTGGGGCTTGATGAAGGGGGAGCGTTACTGAAGGCGGCTTCGGCTTCAGCCAGAGTAGGGAAGCTTTTGTGCTTGGCTCCTTTAAACCCAATAACGGACTTTTGAACCTCTGGCCAATTATTGAATATACCTGTTTTTTTTCCGGCCCAGACTACATAGAATTTTTGCTTCGCCATTAGTTCGTACACATCCGTTATAGGGTGTTGATAGGAAATCTGCTTATGCCACAAAACATCAGGAAAGCTTTGCGTGGTTGCGCGCATCGTACCATCAGGAATATCGCTACATAAGGGGGCAGGGGGCTTAGGCTAGTCTGTCCTGTAATATCTCTTGAACCAATTGTCTATCTCCCTGGTGGATTAATTCCATTCTGATGGCGCGGGTTTTAGACATAAAGGGTGCACTTTAAGAGTAGGTATAACCTGTCAATTAGCCAAATTACTACAATATGTATATTCTTTGGCTATCGCAGCGCTTAATCGAAAATAACCCTACATAACGTGATAATAGGATTGAATATGAAAACCCTCTCTATTTTTAGACAAACTAGGCTTTTTTCTCTGTCAGGTACGGTATTAGCTGTACTACTTATGCAGAGCAATGTTTTGGCGCAAGAGCATCCGGCAGTAGGTCATGGAGCGGCAGGGGCGGCTCATGGAGATGCAGGCGCAAATCATGGGGCAGCTCATGGAGCAGCCGGCGCAGATCATGGGGCAGCTGGTGCGGCTCATGGGGCAGCCGGGGCAGATCATGGAAAAGCAGGCGAGGCTCATGGAGCGGGTGGCGCGCATCATGGCGCGGCAGGCGAGGCTCATGAAGCAGCCAGCGCACACCATGGTGCGGCAGGTGCAGATCATGGCGAGGCTCACGAGACTCATGGGGAAGGGCAAGCCAACCCTCACTAAGCAGAACCTTAACTGGCGTTGTTCATTTAGTTCTTTGCAAGCTAACGGCAGCATGTAAGAGCAAGAGAAAAGAACAAAATGACTTATGCTTTGCTCTGATTGCACAATACTAAGCGGGAATTCCTGGTCAACGAAAACTAGGAATTCTTTGCCTAGGCGCTAGTTCAATTCCCTTTTTACAGCTATATCCCGAGCCGTAGACCGCAGCATTTCTCTTCAGCAAAAATCACACACACCAGCACGGGAATAGCAGCCTGTGATAAACTGCGCTCTCGTTATTATTCGTAGTTGGCGAAAATGAATCAGATTATTTCAAGTGAAATCTCCACGGCGCTATCCGCCGATACTGAGCTCGTGCGCAAGTATCTAGATCGTGCAGTACGCCCCGCAGTTCTGGATGAAGAGACTCAAAAATCCTACAAGGCAAATATCAAGCAACTGATGCAGCAGAAGAATGCGCGCCTGGTTGCTCACTACTATACCGATGCGGTGCTGCAAGACCTCGCTGAGGAAAGTGGTGGTTTTGTAGGCGATAGTTTAGAAATGGCGCGTTTCGGTAGAGACTGTGATGCGGAGGTTCTTATTGTCGCCGGTGTAAAATTTATGGGCGAGTCGGCGAAGATTCTTAGCCCGGAAAAAACCGTGCTAATGCCAACTCTAGAAGCGACTTGTTCTCTGGATATTGGCTGTCCTATCGACAAATTCTCTGCCTTTTGCGATCAGCACCCTGATCGCACTGTAGTCGTTTATGCCAATACCTCGGCGGCCGTGAAGGCGAGAGCCGACTGGGTGGTTACCTCGAGCATCGCCTTGGACGTGGTCGAACACTTGATGGAGCAGGGTAAGAAAGTGCTCTGGGCTCCCGATAAGCACCTTGGCTCCTATATTCAGAAGACTACCGGTGCGGACATGCTGCTGTGGGATGCCGCTTGTATAGTGCATGAGGAGTTTAAGGCACGAGGCCTTGCCGATATGCGCAAGCTTTACCCCGATGCTGCAATATTCGCGCATCCCGAATCGCCAAGCGCGATACTCGATATAGCGGACGTAGTCGGCTCCACTACTCAGATCATCAATGCAGCAAAGCAATCTGAGAAGTTAGAAATTATTGTGGCGACTGATCAGGGCATTTTTCACAGATTGCAGCAGGTAGCGCCCGAGAAGAAATTTATTATCGCCCCCACGGCCGGCGTTGAGGCAACCTGCCGCAGTTGTGCGCAATGTCCATGGATGGGGATGAACTCATTGGAAAGCTTGTACGGTTCTCTGCTCGAGACTAGCAATGAGATACACGTGGACTCAGCGCTGGCTGCTCAGGCGATGATCCCGCTGCAGAGGATGTTAGACTTTGCCGCGAATAATCAGCTAAAGGTGCGTGGAAAAGCCTAGGGCTATGTCTACAGGTAAGTCGTTGGGGTAGTGTCGGGCAGGGGGCTGATTTTAAAACTTCAAATACTCAGTTTTAGACATTCTGCTGCAATCTTTCGATCTCTTGTATCTTCTGTCTTAAGCGCGCCTCTTCAGCAGGTGCGATTCCATTGTCGCTCTCTATCCTCAAGGCCGAACGCAATTGCTGCCGTGCTCTTTGATAGTCCCCTAAAAGACGAAAATATTCCGCTCGAGCCTGGTGTACCTCACTGATATTGCCAGCCTGGCCCTGCGTCTCGGCGAGCTTGTACCAGAGTTGAAAGTCATTGGGCCGGGAAAGGCTATGACGCGCCATGACCTCTGCGGCAGTGGTGTATGACCGTGCTTCTATAAGTGCGTCAACATAGGACATTGTTAGCGCATGATTGCCTGGGTTTATAGCAAGATGGCGTTGCAAAAACTCAATTGCTTGTCCCGGCTCATTCTGTTCAGTCAGAATCTCAGCCAGAGTTACCGCATAACTTATACGATTCGGATCCTTCTCCAACAGTGGCTCAAGAGTGGCGCTGGCTTGTGCAAACTGCTTATTTTCGTAATAGGCGATTGCGAGGGCGTAGCGATTAGCATCGCGTGCAAATTCACTTGTGCTGTCTTCAAGAAGACGCTCATATTCAAGCACTAGGTCAGCCTTGTTGACCGCGTAGTGGCCGACCACTCGGGCGCGGACGACCTGGTATTCGAGGTTGGCACGATATTGCTGCCGTGGGTAACGACCTGCCCTGCCACGGCTTCCTGAGACGCGAGATTCCGTTAGGGGATGCGAGAGGAGGAACTCTGGCGGCTGGCGCCCAAACCGATTGATAGCCAGCAACCTCTCGAATAGCGTCGACATGCCATCGGGATCGAAACCTGCACTGAACATCACATCTTGGCCAACTCGATCAGCCTCGGTTTCATTGCTCCTGCTGAAGCGTAGTTGATTCTCAAGTGCGCGACCCTGAGCCGCCGCCACAGCGGCTGTGCCGTGACTGGCGTCGGAAGTAGCCATAATAATTACGCTAGCTAACAACGCCGCCATGCCGGGAATTCTTGCAGCCTGTGCCTCATCGATACCGCGAGCAAAATGACGTTGGCTCACGTGAGCGATTTCGTGGGCCATGACCGAGGCAAATTCCGCCTCTGACTGGGCATTGAGGAATAGGCCTGTATTTACGCCGATAATGCCGCCGGGAGCGGCAAAGGCATTCAGTGCCTGGCTGTCGATGATAATAAAGGAGAGGCGGTGGTCCTGCAGTTGGCTCCTAGATGCAAGCTTATAGGTTACGCTCTCAAGATAGGCGTTCAGCAGTGGGTCGGAAATTGTTGGCGCACCGCGGCGAATGCTGCTGAGAAACTGCTGCCCCATAGCATATTCTTGCTCAATAGAGACGGTACCAGAGATACGGTCTCCGAGACTGGGCAGGGCGGGCTGGGCACACAGCAAGCAAGGAGCCATCGCTGAGAGCAACAGCACTAGGGATTTTTTAAGGCAACTGGTGTGCATAATGTCCACTAATAATACTCTAAGACCGAGATTAACATAATTAATTCGTCGTTTATCAGTAACTTTCGGTCGAATTTTAGCGATATCATTTATGGTGTTTAGCCCGCATAGCTTGATAAAATGTAGCGATGGAGATAAACGCCGATATAGTGATAGATCTAACTGGCTTGCAGTGCCCAATGCCGCTGTTGAAGGCAAAACTGGCTCTGAATAGCATGGCATCCACACAGGTTCTGAAAGTGGTAGCCACAGATCCGGCCTCGGAGAAGGATTTCCACATGTTTGTCGATCAAACTGATCACCAAATTTTGGATTTTCAGAAAGACGATAGTGCCTATTTTTACTGGATTAAGAAGGGCTAGGCTCCCACCGCCTACTGGAGATATCTAGAAATGAAGAAGTTGGTAAACGATTTTCTCGATCGTTATTTTCACGACGAAGAATCTATTATTCTTATGTTGCTGCTGAGCGTAGGTTTAGCGGTACTGCTGTTGTTCGGTGGTGTCCTGGCACCGCTTATTACAGCGATCATCATTGCCTACCTCATGCAGGGCCTGGTAGAGATTCTGCTGCGCAAGGGGCTCTCATCGCGGATTGCCTTTGTCCTCGTCTATGCTGTGTTTATTGGTGTATTCCTGTCGATGCTGCTATTTCTTCTTCCGTCGGCCTGGAATCAACTGCGCAGATTGATGAACGAGTTACCCAACCTGATTAGTCAGTGGCAAGCATCTCTGTTATTGCTGCCCGAGAACTATCCGAATCTCGTCTCCGAGCAGCAGATTCGTGAGTTTATCAATGGTGTTCAGGGGGAGCTGGGAGGCTATGGTCAGTCAGTGCTGGAATATTCGCTCGCAAGTATCCCCAGCATTATTTCCTGGATCGTGTTTATAGTCTTAGTCCCTATACTTGTCTATTTCGTCATGAAAGATAAGTCAGACCTAATTAACTGGGCAGGTAATTTTCTGCCGCGTAATCGTCCCTTGATGAATCGAATCTGGTTAGAGATGGATCAGCAGATTTCAAATTATATTCGTGGCAAGGTCCTCGAAATATTTATCGTCGGCAGTGTTAGTTATTTCATGTTCGTCATATTGGGCATTAACTATGCCTTGCTGCTCTCGGTGCTAGTGGGGCTTTCGGTGATAGTGCCCTACATCGGAGCGACAGTAGTAACTATCCCGGTCGCCGCAGTTGCCTATGTGCAGTGGGGAATTGGCAGTGAATTCTATACGGCTCTCGTGGCCTACGGTGTGCTGCAGCTGGTGGATGGCAATGTGTTAGTGCCAGTTATCTTCTCCGAGGCGGTTAACCTGCATCCGGTTGCGATTATTGCTGCCGTCCTTGTTTTTGGAGGGATTTGGGGGTTGGCAGGAGTGTTCTTTGCCATTCCACTGGCGACCCTAGTCAAAGCTATCATCAATGCCTGGCCGAATAAGATGCAGCCCGGCGCCGAGTCCTCAGAAAAAGAAGGCGGTGCTGCCTAGCAGCGCCGTGACTCCTTTGGTTGATGTCCTTTTGCTGTGCTAAAATTCGCAGCTTCAATTTTGTACTGGTATTACCATGCTTGATCAAATACGCGGCAGTATTGTTGCCATAGTTACGCCGATGCAGCCCGACGGATCGTTGGATATGCACGGGCTAAATACACTACTCGAATGGCATATCGCATCGGGTACGAATGCAGTAGTTATCGTTGGCACTACTGGAGAGTCTGCCACCCTGAGCACCGACGAGCATTGCGATCTGGTCGCTCATTGTGTAAATAAGGTTGATGGAAGAATTCCGGTAATAGCCGGCACCGGGTCGAATAATACGGCAGAAGCACTCTATTTCACCGAGTCTGCAAAGAAGAATGGCGCAGATGCCGCGCTACTGGTTACGCCTTATTACAATAGACCTTCGCAGGAAGGCCTGTATCAACACTTTAAGCTTATCGCCGAAGGCGTGGATATTCCGCAGATTCTCTACAATGTGCCGGGCCGCACAGCCTGTGATTTGCAACTAGCCACGGTTAAGCGGCTTGCCGAATTTGATAGCATTAGAGCGATCAAAGATGCCAGCGGGGATCTGGCGCGAGGATTGGAGTTGATAGAACACTGCGGTGAGAAACTTGCCATCTATAGTGGGGAAGATTCGCTTAGCCTGCCCCTGATATTGGCCGGAGCCGATGGCACTATATCCGTTACCGCGAATGTGGCGCCGGAATTGATGTCACAGATGTGCGCCCACGCCTTGGCAGGCAATGAGGCAAAAGCGAAAGCGGCGGATAAGAAGTTAGAACTATTGCATCAGGATCTATTTTTGGAGGCGAATCCGGTCCCAGTGAAATGGGCTCTGCAAGCAATGGGCAAGATAGGCAAAGGAATAAGACTGCCACTTGTGGAACTTGATGAGCAATATCACGTCAAAGTTCGGGAAGCTCTCGCGCAAGCGGGCATCGAGGTATGATGTGCTGGGTTAGTTATAGTGATGAAGAAGGTAATACAGGAATCGAGTTGTATGTCTAAACCCCTAGTAATCCTCAGTCTAGCGATGTTGCTTAGCGGCTGTAACTATCTTGCTGGTGAGAACGGACCCTTTCGTGATCGTGGTGATGATTACATGGAAGCTCCGGTATTACCGCTGATGGCGATTCCTGACGAACTGGATAGCTACACGCTGGATGAGCTCTATGTTATTCCGGCGCTGATCTCCGCTTCCTCTCTGCCCTTCGACGAGATTCCTCTGCCTAAGCCTATAGAAACGAATGGCCGAGAAGGCGTGATCATACAAAACCTTACCGATACTAGTTGGATAGTCTTGGATGCTACGCCGGGGCAGGTATGGCCGCTGGTGCGAGATTACTGGACACAGCTGGAAGTGATTTTAGAATACGAGGATCCTGGCGCCGGCATCATGGAAACCTCTTGGTTGGAGGTTGATAGCAACTTGGAGACTCGGCATAAATATCGCGTCGCGATAGAGCCCGGTCTACATTCCGGTTACTCAGAAATCTATGTGATTCATGTGGAAAGCCCGAGGAGTGAGCCGGCCCCTCTGGTGACAACCTGGCCGGAAACATCCGAATCGGAAGATCGAGAGCGCCAGATCCTCGACAGTCTTTCACAATACTTAGCCGATAGAAATGATGTTTATCAGGCCTCATCCGCAAGTCTTCTAGCGGGTAGCATCGAAGCTGAGAGAAAGGCAAATATCGTCGATGACGGGCAGGGCCAACAGGTATTGGAACTTCGACTCAGTTACAGGCGCGCGTGGGTGTTGGTTCGCTCAGCGCTAGACGAAGCAGGAGTGACTATTCTGGAGAATGACCGTGAGATGGCCTTTCTCAATGTACGCTTCGCTGGTATTAACGAAGATGATGATCAGCCCGGCTTCATCGGCAGACTGTTTATTCGCAACGATGCACAAAGTGTAGCTATAGAACAAGACTTCAGCGTCCGACTCGTTGACGAGGACGGTGTTGTCACAGTAATTGCCGAGCCATTGGAATCGGCCGTCGATCTGTCTGATCTTACCGCTGAGTTACTGCTCGTAATTAACAACAATTTGACCTGAAGCTGCGCTGCAGATCTTTGTCTGCCTCGCAGCTTTCGTCGCGAAGCAATATTCGCTTCGCCGCAGCGCCGCGGTATAGGCTGCCCACTCCAATGCGAGAATTATGAATTACCCAGTCGTTATCGTTCTCACTGCTTTAGTTGTCACATTGATAGGCATCCTTGCTTGGGCGCTGCGTCAGTCACAGCAGCTGAAACTGGCGGAACTGTCGTCGCGAGAAAAGTTGCTGGCCAGAGAAGCTGAGTTAGGCAATGCGATACAGTCTTTGCATAATTCAGAAAATCAAAATGACTCTCTTAACATCGAGATACAAACGCTACGAGAAACTAAAGCTAGGCTAGAGACTAGCTTGGAATTAGAGCGCAAACAACACGGCGAAAAACTGACCCTACTTAACGAATCGAAAGAGCAGTTAAGTGTGGCGTTTAAAAATATTGCGAACGAAATATTCGACGACAAGAGCAAAAAGCTAGTCGACACCAACAAGGAAAGCCTCGCCACTGTCTTAAATCCACTGCAGGATAAGATTCGTCAGTTCGAGAAGCGCGTAGAAGACACCTACGATAAAGAATCCAAAGAGCGATTCTCGCTCGCGAAAGAGATTAAGCAGCTGCACGAGATGAATACGCAGATTAGTGAAGACGCGGTTAATCTGGCCAACGCATTGAAGGGCGACAATAAGGCGCAGGGAAATTGGGGAGAAATGATTCTCGAGACCCTGCTGGAAAATTCCGGCCTAGTTAAGGGTAGGGAATACGAAGTGCAGGTGAGCCTGCAATCGGAAGAAGGTGGCAAGTTTCAGCCGGATGTTGTCATTCACTTGCCTGAGTCGCGGGATATAATTATCGATTCCAAGGTGTCACTTAAGGCTTGGGATGCTTATTGCTCCACAGACGATGTGGATGAGAAGGCAGCTTTTTTGAAACAGCACGTGCAGTCTGTGCGTAGCCATGTCAAAGGGCTATCGGGCAAGGACTATCAGAATCTGGCAGGGTTAAGCACCTTGGATTATGTGTTTTTGTTCATGCCAATTGATGCAGCCTACTCAGTCGCGATTCAGAACGATCCGGGTTTATCTCAATATGCGTTTGAGAAGAACATCGTATTCGTTAGTCCGACAATGTTACTGACCACATTGAAACTGGCGCAGAATTTGTGGCGTCTGGATCAGCAGAATCGCAATGCTGTAGAGATCGCCGAGAAGGCCGGCGCGCTGTATGATAAGTTCGTAAACTTTGTCGGTGACCTCGAAGATGTCGGCGCGAGAATCGACTCGAGCAAGCAGAGCTATGAAAATGCACACAAAAAACTTCGCTCCGGGACAGGGAATCTTATACGCCGCGTAGAGGACCTCAAAACCCTCGGCGCTAAGACGTCTAAGAAGCTCGAGCGCGAAGCGCTAGCCGAAGAAGATCCTCCTCGTAAAAAATTGAAGGGCGCAACAGATGATGATGCGGAAGAGTTGCCGGATAAGACTCGCCATTAGTACTTTGTAAGCCACTTCGTCAATTCGTGAACGTTTCATCTGCCCAACTCGATACTGCTAATTTGTATGCTCACTGAAATAACAGATTTTCTACCCTGTGCTACACCAGATGCCTGGCTGCAAGAAGCGCTTTTGAATCAGGATCTATTGCTTATCGATCACGCTAACTGTGAGAAGAAAGCGGCAGCCACAGCGATGAATCTCATGTATCGGCATACGAATAAGCCGGATTTACTGAAGAAGATGTCACAGTTAGCACGTGAGGAGTTGCTGCACTTTCAGCAAGTCGTCGAATTAATGCGTCTCCGAGGTATCGAATATGTGCGACTCAGTCCTTCGCGCTATGCGGCAGGCCTGCGTGAGTTGATAGCGAAGGAAGAAAGGCAGCAGCTCATTGATACGTTGATCGTAGGCGCTTTCATTGAGGCGCGCTCCTGCGAGAGATTCGCAAAGTTAGCGCCGCTTCTGGATAGCGAGCTACAGAAGTTCTACCGCAGCCTGCTTAAATCTGAGGCGCGACATTTCGAGGACTATCTTGCTCTGGCGAGAGAGTATTCGGATAAGGATATAGGGCCGAAGCTAGAGGAGGTTGCAGCTGAAGAAGGCCGCCTCGTCTCGGAACCCGATGAGAAGTTTCGCTTCCACAGCGGGCCGCCCGCGCTGCACAATTAGTTTCGGCAACTTACCGGCCGGCTCAAGTTGCTTCCCAGCCTATCTTCTAAAGCAAGAAGTTGCTGGCACGGTATATTGTTGTTGCCTACTAGATTGACTGAGGCGAGATTCGTCATGTTGAGTAGAGGGCTGATGTCGGCAACCGCGTTATTCATAAGATTCAGCCCGCCGAGCAACCTTAGCCCCAATAGGGGTGACACGTCCCGTATGAGGTTATTATTTAGATCCAGAAAGCGTAGTTGAGTCAGCTGTTCGATATTTTCTAGCGTCTCCACCTCTGAATTTCCACAGGACAGTACGCGTAACAACCCCGCATTCTGCATGCTCTGTTGCTGCATCGCGATGTTTACGCAACCCTGAAGGTCAGGATCGGCGAGTTCACCATTGAAAAGCCGTCCTGTAGGGTCGAATACTGCTTGATTGTTCACCGAAACCGTATAGTTTTGAGAGCAGGCCGATAGTAAAATCAGCAGGGCCACCGTTACCAGTTTTGATGCGCGAAATGGTCTATTTACCAGCTGATTGAGACGATTTTTCATGTTTGGGGAAGCTTCGGATATATCGAGAAAATGTAGGTGTATACGCCCTGTTTGCGATGCGTTTCACCCGCTATAGGCTGGTATTTACTAGGCATCCCAGTTAGTATGCGAAAGTTTTGTCGCTGACAGGATTGAACCCCTTATCCTGGCAATTGTCCAATGAATCTAAGGAATTTAGCATGAACATAAGCACACGCAAGAGTCGGGCCCTCGTAACTATTTTCGCTGCCTTACTGAGCGCTCAATTATTTGCTCAGGATGATATAAACCTGGAAAGTGAAGATGCGCAGATCGCTTACTCTATCGGCGTCAACATCGGGGAGAACCTGCAGTCTCAAGGGCTATTGGAAGGGCTAGAACTTGATACCTTCATGGCAGGCATGCTCGATGCGATCAACGAAGATCCAAAAATGAGCGATGAAGACATGTTCGCCGCGATTCAGTTGTTTCAGCAGCGTATGGCTGAGCAGCAGCAGGCAGCTTTGACAGAAAGCACGGCAGCTAGCGCAGATTTCTTAGCGAATAATTCGAATCAGGATGGTGTTGTAACGCTTGAGTCAGGCTTGCAATACATGATTCTAGAGTCTGGCCCTGCCGGAAATGCTTCGCCCGCAGCTACAGATTCGGTTCTTGCCCACTACCACGGCACGCTAATTGATGGAACGGTATTCGATAGCTCTGTTGATCGTGGCGAACCTGCGCAGTTCGGTTTGTCGCAAGTGATAAGTGGATGGACTGAAGGATTGCAGCTAATGTCAGTAGGGGACAAGTGGCGCCTATTTATCCCTGCGGCTATGGCCTACGGTGAGGCTTCACCTACGCCGGCTATTCCGCCTAATTCCGCGTTGATATTCGACGTAGAAATTTTGGAAATCCGCTAAACTAAGTCACCGAAAATAACTAGATAGAGTTATATTTTGACTAGCACTGAACGTCAGAAAGGATTGCTGCAGTTTCTGCAGCAATCCCCAACACCTTTCCACGCGGTTGCCAACATGGCGGTGCTGTTGGACGCAGCTGGCTTCCAGCGCCTCGACTCATCGAACAGCTGGAATCTAGATAAAAACTCGCGCTACTACGTGTCGCGCAATGATTCGGCGCTCATCGCATTCAAGACTGGTGTCGGCGACCTTCCCGATAGCGGGTTTAGAATAGCGGGCGCACACACAGATAGTCCCTGCTTAAAGGTAAAGCCCCATGCGGATGTTTCTAGCCAAGGCTATGCCCAGTTAGGCGTCGAAGTCTATGGAGGTGCATTGCTTCATCCTTGGTTCGATAGAGACTTATCGATTGCCGGCAGGGTGAACTATCAGAACACCGACGGCAGTTTGGCCTCGATTCTAGTGGACCTTAAAGATCCCGTCGGATTCATTCCTAGTCTCGCGATTCATCTCGATCGTACGGCAAACGAGGGGCGGTTGATCAATAAGCAAAAAGAACTGCCTCCTATTCTTTTGCAGTTAGATGCAGATGAAAAATTCAACTTCGAAGATTATCTGCTCGAGTATTTGCAAAAAGACATGGACTGCCTTGATGCCAACATAATCCTTTCTCATGAATTATTACTCTACGACACTCAGGCGCCAGCACTAGTTGGCCTGCTCAAACAGTTTATTAGTAGCGCTCGTCTCGATAATTTACTGAGCTGTTTTGTCGCGCTTCATTCACTGATTGAGAGTAACGATGAAACCGCTAGCGTCTTAGTTTGCAACGATCACGAAGAAGTGGGCTCGGTCTCAGCCTCTGGGGCAGAAGGGCCTTTTCTAAAGTCTGTACTGCAGAGGATGCTTGAGTCCGAGGATAAAACCGAGGGAAGTAGTGCCGCTAGTTTCGATAGGGCTATACAGAATTCGGTTCTGCTCTCTGTGGATAACGCACACGGTGTTCACCCCAATTTTCCGGATAAGCACGATAGCGCGCACACGCCTAAGCTCAATGCGGGCCCAGTTATCAAGATCAATGCGAATCAGCGCTACGCTAGCAATAGCGACTCTATCGCGCTGCTAAAATCGATATGTAATCGTCTGAACATCAGCCACCAATCGTTCGTCATGCGCTCCGATATGGGATGCGGCAGCACCATCGGTCCTATCACGTCTGCGCTTCTCGGTATCTCAACAGTTGATATAGGGATTGCGAGTTTCGCTATGCATTCCATTCGAGAGAGTGCTGGAGCGGCTGATGTCGAGTCTACGGGCGCGCTAATTCAGGCATTCTTTGACCGCTAGCTATCTCTGTTTCTTTAAGTCTTTGATCAGGAAGCGCGTTGGATTGAGACTTCCTGCTATGTCGCGACTCAGCGGCAAATTTTCGTTAGATATTAGGCTTGCTAGAAATTCGGCACTAAGCGGGCAGCTGGCGAGTCCATTCGATCCGTGGGCCACATTTAGATATAGGCCCGCATAATACTCCCCAGTGGAATTAAACTTCGCCCTCGCGTTCCTTGAAAGCTCCGCATACGTTGTGCGCATCTTCTCTAGATTCGGCGCCATGCCTACTAGAGGCATGCGGTCGGGCGAGTTGCAGCGCAGTGATACACGCTCAGCGACAGCGTCTTTACTTAAGATGTCAGCATCTGAAAAGCTAGCGGCAGCAACTACTATGTTCTCAAGAGTGTCGGTAGCTAGTGTTTGCAGCTCGGTGCTGTTTGCGTAGCTGGCAGAGAGAAGGTGCCGACCCGAGCTAGCAGGGAATACCGTGCGACCACTGCTGACTACACATTCAAGTTTGCTGCTACTTTCGTTAGCGGGTATCTCTGAAGTTTGTCCGCGCAAAGTTTGCAAAGGTAGGCCGGCACATTGGCGAAGCTGCTCTGCACTGTGGCTATTGGCGACGACCACAACGTCTGCATCGATCAGCTGGAGTTGACCTGCGTCCACCTGCCATTTCCCGTCGGCTCTATTTAGCTCAGTAACTCGAGCATCAAAAGTGCAGCGTATGTTGCTGTGAGAAAGATAGGCCTCACACAGAGAGGAGGGTTCCATTGCTCCACCGGACGGGAAGAGCCAGGCTCCCTCGCGCAGCGCTATTCCAGCCTCACTCGATGCCTGCTCTTTGGAGAGAAGTCGCACGATCTGCTCTGAGTAGAGTTGCTGCAATTTTTCCTCTTGGAGCGGGTTTCGCTTGTTCATGGCATTCGACAATTGCAGCACGCCACAGGGATTCCAAGCGAGGTCGCCGTGCAGTTTGATCTGCGTGAATTGCCGCAGCGCGAACAGGTAGGCGTGTAGGAAGAATTGTGCCGATGGAGAGGGCGCATTGAATAGCCGGCAACGCAGGGCCATTTGGGTGTTCCCTGATGCGCCGCTTGCGGGCCTGCTGCCTGCGTCGACAACTGTTACCCTCCAACCGCGCTGCGCAAGGCTGTGCGCGGTGCTGCAGCCAGCCAGACCTGCACCGATGATGACGGCGGTTCTACCGCTGAAGTGCTGCTTTGGCAGGATTAGCCAAGGAGAACCTAGGCTCTGCAGTGATTTTTTCTGTTTTGGCTTACTCACTGGCGGTTCGATCTCGATAGCAGGCATTCTCGCGAACAAGCTGTGGCGCTTTCTCCCGAAACCTTCAATTTTACTCACTTCGAAGCCCGCATTCTTGAGAGCTGTGCGCACCTTCCCAGCTACGCTGTAGCTACTGAGTGTGGTGTTCTCGTCGCTGCAGCTAGCAAGTAGATGCATGAGTGGCTCTTCCCAAAGCTCGGAATTGTTAGCGGGTGAGAATCCATCTAGAAACCAGCACTGCATAGTAGGGCAGACATCTGTCATGCGTTGATTTAACTGCTCATGGGCGTCGCCATAGTAGATATCGAGGGTGATTTCGTTGGCAAGTGATATGCGATGACAGCCTTCACTATGGTCTGTGTATTGCTCTAACAGCTCGGCACTTTGGGCGGCAAGATCCGGCCAACGCTGATGTATCCTCTGCATTTCCTCAATGGTTAGAGGGTGCTTCTCGAAGGCGATGTAGTGTAGACGGCCTGGCCGCTTGTCTAGCTCCTGCCAGAGATGCATCACCTGCAGGAAGTTGAGTCCACTGCCGAATCCCAACTCGCCGATATGGAATGTATCTATGCTGCTGTCATGCTGCCAGCGCTGCTCGAGTTTGTTCGCTTCCAAAAAGACGTGTTGGCTCTCCGCGACGGCGTCATCTCGCGAATAATAAATATCCTGGAACTGCGTAGAGTAGGGTAGGCCGGTTTCAAGCCAGGTGATTTTGGCATTCTCGATTTTCATCTAGGGTGACTGTTCTGGCTCGTGAGCTTGGGTAAATGCTATTGGAATCAGTGCAGAGCTTACACGCTTTCAAGATTAGCCAACAGCTTCGAGCATGGTGGCCAAGCCAAGGTATTGTGAGCTGACATATTGGGCTATTAATAAGGTAAAATGCTGCCTTTGGCCTTCTAGTACATATAGGCAGCACACAGGATTTGTAAGATGTTGGAAATTAACAGTCAGCTTGGGGTGTTAAAGGAGTTAGGTAACAGAACCGATAGTCTCAGGGGGTATCTTTGACTATGAGACTAAGAAGGAAAGGCTGACCGAGGTTGAGCTAGAACTAGGTGAGTCTTCGGTTTGGGACAAACCTGAATACGCGCAGGCTCTAGGTAAGGAGCGTTCAAATTTAGAGGCCGTCGTTGCGACGATCGAGAAGATGGATTCTGGCATTACCGATGTTGCTGAGCTGTTGATGCTGGCGCAGGAAGAATCTGATGAAGAACTCTTCGATGCAGCGGGCAAAGATCTTGAATCCCTGAAGGCTGGCTTAGAAAAGCTTGAATTTCGTCGCATGTTTTCTGGTGAGATGGATGAGGCTAGCGCCTACCTCGATATTCAAGCAGGGTCCGGTGGCACCGAGGCTCAAGATTGGGCGGAGATGCTTCTCAGAATGTACCTGCGTTGGGGTGAGAGCAAGGGCTTCAAGGCGGAGTTAGTCGAGGTTTCCGGTGGCGATGTTGCCGGAATTAAGAGTGCAACGATTCTGATCAGCGGCGAGTACGCCTTCGGTTGGTTGCGAACGGAAACAGGCGTGCATCGCCTAGTCCGTAAATCGCCATTCGACTCAGGTAGTAGGCGTCATACTTCATTTGCCTCCGTGTTTGTATCGCCGGAGATAAACGATGATATCGAGGTGAACCTCGATATGTCGCAAGTGCGAATAGATACCTATAGGGCAAGTGGTGCTGGCGGTCAGCACGTTAATAAAACTGACTCTGCTATTCGCCTGACGCATGAGCCGAGCGGCATAGTGGTCCAGTGCCAGAGCCAGCGATCGCAGCACAAGAACAAAGATGCGGCGATTAAGCAGCTGAAGGCAAAGTTGTATGAGTTGGAAGAATTGAAACAAAAAGAAGAGATGCAGAGTGTTGAGGAATCGAAGGCAGATATCGGCTGGGGTAGTCAGATCCGCTCTTATGTTTTAGATCAGTCGCGTATCAAAGATTTACGCACGAATGTAGAAATGACTAATACAGGCGCCGTACTCGACGGTGATTTAGATAAGTTTATCGAGGCGAGTTTAAAGATGGGGCTGTAGTTAATAACTTAAAGCTAAGCTCGGGAAAATGAAAATCGAACGAATAGAATTGATGACAGGGTTACAGGAATCATAAGCAAATGACTGAAGAAAATCAGGACGAAAATAAGCTAATCGCTCAGCGAAGAGAAAAACTAACAGCCATCCGTGCGAAGCGAGTGGCATTCCCTAATGGGTTTATCAAAGAAGACTCATCGACTGATCTGATCGAGAAATACGAGGCTAAGACGAAGGAAGAGTTAGAAGGCTTAGCTGTTACTGCGGTTATAGCAGGAAGGATAATCCGCATGCGTGGTCCATTCGTCGTACTACAGGACGGAAGCGGTCAGATGCAGATCTATATTAATAACAAATCATATTCTGATGAGCAGGCCGAAGAGATTAAGTCATTCGATCTAGGCGACATAATCGGCGTACACGGCGAGATGTTCAGGACCGGCAAGGGAGAGCTGACTCTTCGCGCTTCCACGTTTGAATTGCTTACTAAATCGCTGCGCCCGCTACCGGACAAGCACAAGGGACTGACAGATACCGAGATGCGCTATCGTCAGCGCTATGTTGATCTAATCGTTAACGAAGATTCTCGGAAGATCTTCCAGACTCGTTCTCGCATAATGCGATTTATTCGCCAATATTTTGAGTCGTTGGATTTCATGGAGGTGGAGACACCTATGATGCAGGTGATTCCCGGTGGAGCAACAGCTAGGCCCTTTATCACTCATCACAATGCATTAGATCAGGAGATGTATCTGCGGGTGGCGCCGGAATTATTTCTTAAGCGCCTCGTAGTTGGCGGTTTCGAGCGCGTCTTCGAATTGAATCGAAACTTCAGGAACGAAGGCTTGTCTACGCGACATAATCCTGAATTTACAATGCTGGAGTTCTATCAGGCCTATGCGCGGTATCAGGATCTCATGGACCTGACAGAGGATCTGTTTCGTAAGATCGCGATTGATATCGGTGGTAGCAGCAAGGTTAGTTTTCAAGGATCGGAATACGATTTCGCAGAACCGTTTACGCGACTCTCTGTAACTGATTCGATAAAAAAATATTGTGGAGATGTGGATGACGCTGCCTTCGCCTCTACAGAATCCGTGGCGGCCCTAGCCAATAGTCTCGATGTGCATTTCGATGAGAACTGGACTAAGGGCAAGATATTGATGGAAATATTTGACCAGAAGGTAGAGGCCGAGCTAGATCAACCGACCTTTATCACGGAATACCCTATTGAGGTTTCACCGCTTGCTCGACGCAATGAGGAGAACCCCGAGATTACAGATCGATTCGAGCTGATTATCGGCGGCAGAGAATTAGCCAATGGCTTCTCGGAGCTCAACGATCCCGAAGACCAAGCCGAGCGCTTTAAGGAGCAGGTGGCGCAGAAAGATTCAGGCGATAGTGAAGCGATGCATTTCGACCATGACTACGTCACCGCCTTGGAATATGGCATGCCACCTACCGCGGGCGAGGGCATAGGTATCGATCGCTTGGTCATGTTGTTTACCGATTCGGCTTCTATTAAGGATGTACTGCTGTTTCCACACATGCGCCCGCAACAAGATCCTGTCTAGCCGGACTGCGGCTAGCCCAAGAGTAAAGACGAGTGCGCCAGACTGAGACAGGACCAGAATCTAGCGAGATAGAACTCGAGCGTTCCTGGAGAAGGAGACTGCAGGGCGACTTAGATTCGGAGTATATGCTTGAGCTGCATGGCTTCTTGCGCGAACAGAAGGCGCTCGGCAAGTCGATCTATCCTGCGGCTGATGAAATTTTCGCCGCATTTAATATGACGCCATTCCCCGACGTCAAGGTCGTAATACTAGGGCAAGATCCCTATCACGGCCCTGCGCAAGCGCACGGCCTTTGTTTCTCGGTTAGGCGGAATGTTCGAGTGCCGCCTTCCCTTAAAAACATCTACAAAGAGTTGGCCGCTGATGTGAGTTTTGTGCCGCCGCAGCATGGCTGCCTAAGTGAGTGGGCGCAGCAGGGGGTGTTGCTTCTCAATTCCGTACTAACAGTTGAGGCAAGTCTAGCCGCTTCACATAAGGGAATAGGATGGGAGAAGTTTACTGATAGTGTAGTGAATCAATTGAATGATGAAGCGGAAAACATCGTTTTTGTTCTTTGGGGAAACTACGCTCAGAAGAAGGGGTTGATAATCGATAGGAAGCGGCATCTTGTGTTGCAGTCGCCGCATCCCTCTCCGCTGTCTGCGAGTCGCGGGTTTTACGGAAATCACCACTTTTCCAAGAGTAACGAATATTTGCTTGCACATAACAAGACGGCAATCGACTGGCAGTTATCCGGCTAGAGTTTGCTGGGGATTCAAAATTAGGACTAAATTATGAGTGATTGCTGCATCATCGTGGGCGCTAGCCATGCAGGGGTTTTCCTTGCCCTGCAACTTCGCAAGGAAGGTTGGACTGCTCGGATTAAGCTAATCGGTGAGGAGTCTGAGTTGCCGTACCATCGGCCGCCCTTGTCGAAGGAGCATCTCGCGGGAAGGAAAGACTTGGATGCTATAAGTCTCCGTCCCGCCAAGCTTTATGCGGACAACGATATTGACCTGCTCCTCTCTACCCAGGTAAGTAGTATAGATACTGAGAAAAGAGAAGTTCAATTGGATAGCGGGGAGACCTTGGGCTATCAAAAGCTGGCATTGTGTACCGGTGCGAGTGTGCGCGAATTCATTCCCGCTAGAGGGTTGGGGAACGTATTCTATATTCGCACGGCTGCGGATATTGCCCGGCTTGCGCCGCATGTCAGAAAAGGACGTCGCGCTATTGTAATCGGTGGGGGTTATATCGGACTGGAGGCGGCTGCGGTACTCGCAGAACAGGGAGTCAATGTGGCGGTGCTTGAGATGTCTCAGCGCATCTTGCAAAGGGTTACGAGTCCAGCGATGTCTGACTATATACAGGCACTGCATGAGTCACATGGTGTAAGAATACATACCGGAGTTGAAGTTGAATCGATTCGGGAAGAGGGGCAGGAAAAGTTGATTGGTTGTGCCGACGGCACAGAGTTTCGAGCAGACTTCTTGATAGTCGGTATAGGGGTGAATGCAAATGCATCACTGGCCTTGAGCGCTGGACTCGAGAGTGAGGGTGGCATACAAGTGAACGAGTATTGCCGCACGAGTGACGAGCATGTCTATGCGGCCGGAGACTGCACCATACACCCGAGTCTAATTTACCAGCGCCAGATCAGTTTGGAATCAGTTCAGAATGCGAATGATCAGGCGCGGGTGGCGGCAGCCAATATTTGCGGGAAAGAGCAGGTGTACGATGCGGTGCCCTGGTTTTGGTCGGATCAATATTCTATTAAGTTGCAAATGGTAGGTCTCAGCACCGATTACGATCAAGTTGTAATGCGCGGCTCGGCTGAAGGTGGAGTCGGGGCAAGCTTCGCCTTATTCTATTTGAAGGAGGGTGTGCTGATCGCTGCAGACTGTGTCGCCCGGCCCAAGGAGTTTATGATCAGCAAGAAACTGATAAAGGCCAGAGAGAAAATTCCTGCAGAACATTTGCAGAACGAAGCGGTCGAGCCAATAAATTTTTCTACAGCCTAAATCCGCTCAGCTACCGTTGTATATGCAGCCGCTGGTGCAGGTTTCGCGAATTTCGATGGTTGATAATTCAGTGAGCCGAGGATGTAATTCACTCCATATCCAGCGCGCGAGCACTTCACTGGTGGGGTTCTCTAATCCAGGGATCTCATTCAGGTAGTAATGATCCAGTCGATCCAAGATTGGGTTGAATGCCTCCGCAATCTTTGAGAAATCCATGACCCAGCCACTGTCGGCACCAACAGGTCCTTCGACCTCTATTTTGATCAGGAAGGAGTGACCATGGAGACGGGCACATTTGTGGCCTTCTGGTACATTGGGGAGTCTGTGAGCCGCCTCGAAGCGGAATTCCTTGAAAATTTTCATTGCTTTGCTCTAGAACCTTGTTGCTATGCAGTGGAATGGCGCAACATACTATCTCGTCCGTTTTATGTATAGGCCCTTTGGCATATAATCATTCCATCGTGCAGGGAATCCTATCAGATCAGGCGTTATATGAACCTCTCTAACTGGCTACAGCCCATTCGCCGCTTTGTCTCCGAGGGTAAGAGACTGCCTATCTATCTGGGTATTTTTAGTACCTGCTTCGTGCTGTGGCTGCAACTCAATCCACCTGCTGTCATCGCGAATATCATCGAACGGCTCGAGTTTCTGGTCTACGATCAGCGGTTCGGCATCATGCCAAAACACGTCAAGTCGCCTGATAACAAGATCGTTATCGTCGATCTCGATGAGCGCTCACTGCAGGCTGAAGGGCAATATCCCTGGAATCGAATTAAGGTTGGGCAGCTAACGGAAAAGCTGCGCGACAATGGTGTTCTTGTGGTTGGGTTTGACATCACCTTTCCAGAACCAGATCGGAATATATCCGAGATCTACTGCAGAGTGTTGATCTTTCCCAGTTTGATCCGAGCTTCAATGAGACTCTAGCTCAGATCGAGCCGCAGATTAATGCAGATCAGTATTTCGCGAATGCGATGGGCAGCGGAATCGATGTGGTTCTGGCGATCAATTTCACTACGCAGTCCACTGCCGCCTACAACGAACTGCCAGAGTCCATAGTCGATATCGGGGCTGAGTTGGCAGAGAATGTTACCGTCCCCGATATGACGGGTTACACCGGTAATATCGATGTTTTACAGGCGGCTGCCTTCGGGAGCGGTAGCATGAATCAGGTGCCCGATTTGGACGGTGTAGTACGTCGCGTTCCGCTGATGATTCGTTACGGTTCAGAACTATTTCCCACGCTTTCATTAGAGATGATTCGTGTTTACAACTTCGCCGAAAGCTACGAGTTAATTACGCAAGACTATGATGGTTTAGAGGTCGTGCGTGGAGTAGGCGTCGGCACCGGTGCCGGTAGATTCGAAATTCCAACCGATGGTTTTGCCAAGGTCACCGTTCCGTATATTGGTCCGTCATCGGAATTCGATGACAGTTCATTTTCTTATATCTCGGCCACCGATGTGCTGAGAGACAATCTCAGCGAAGAAGAGAAAAGTCAGTTACAGAATAGCCTTGTGCTGGTTGGCACCAGTGCGCCAGGCCTCGGTGATATTCGGTCGATGCCGCTGGATATAGTATATCCCGGAGTGGAGGTACACGCGAATATGTTGAATGCCCTGTTGGATTCCGTAGCTACGGTGGAGGTGGAATCCGGTGATGCGTCGACTGAGTCGGCTTTCTCAGGCTTTAATCCACCTACTGACATTTATTTCCCCTACAGGCCTGATTGGACGAGCGGGGCTCTGTTTGTGGGCATAACCGTTCTAGGTTTATTCATGTCTCTGGTATTTCCAATCATGGGTGCGGGGAGCATGGCTGCAGCGGGAACAGTCCTGCTCGCTGCTACCTTATGGGGGAACTTTCAGCTGTGGGACTTCTACAAGCTGGATTTTCCGCTCGTGCTGATCTTTATTTTGATCTTGCTTGTTACAGCGACCAATCTGATCTACGGTTTTCTTAGTGAGAGTCAGACCCGCAAGACCATCAAAGGTATGTTCGATCAATATGTGCCGCCGGCCCATATTGATTCGATGCTGGATGATCCCGATAACTATAGCTTCGAGGGAGAGAGTAAAGATCTCAGCGTATTGTTCGCCGATATTCGAAATTTCACCACTATCTCTGAAGCGTTGAGCGCGACAGAGTTGAAGAAATTGATGAACGATTTCTTTACCCCGATCACGAAGATTATTTTCGAGAACAATGGCACCATCGACAAGTATGTTGGCGACATGGTAATGGCATTCTGGGGAGCGCCGCTGGAAGATCTCAATCATAGAGAGAATGCCATCAAGGGTGCGCTCTTAATGTTAGAGAAGGTCGATGAAATGCGTCCGGTATTTTTGGAGAGAGGCTATCCCGATGTCGTGATCGGTATCGGTATCAATTCGGGCATGATGAATGTGGGCGACATGGGTTCGATCTATCGTCGCTCCTATACCGTGCTAGGCGATGCGGTAAACCTGAGTTCAAGACTCGAGGGGCTCACGAAATTCTATGGCATAAAGCTATTGGTAGGTGAGGCGGCGATAAAGGGCCTAGATGGCTTCCTGTTTCGACATATAGACCGGGTAAAGGTGAAGGGAAAGATCAAGGCCGTGGATTGTTACGAGCCTATTTGTGAGTTGAATAAGGCTGATGCCGAGCTTTCGGAGAGGGTGTCCGAGTATCATAAAGCTCTCGATTGTTACTTCGCACAAGACTGGGGCAGTGCCGAAAGTATTCTCAAAGCCCTGCAGCAGGGTGAGCCCGATGCCTTGTTGTATAAGGTGTATTTAGAGCGAATTGAGATCCTAAAGGATGAGGTTCTTCCCGAAGATTGGGACGGTTCCTTTACTCATACGAGCAAGTAGACGAATAGTGATGTTTTTTTACGTTTGTTTGCCTCTAAGAGCACCGTCGTTGTTGACATGCCGACCTAAGTCGGTAAAATGCGGCTCTCTCTGTGCTATGGGTGATTAGCTCAGTTGGGAGAGCGTCGCCCTTACAAGGCGAATGTCGGGGGTTCAAATCCCTCATCACCCACCACATAGTTAGAAGATTGTTGCGGACCGGTAGTTCAGCTGGTTAGAATGCCGGCCTGTCACGCCGGAGGTCGCGAGTTCGAGTCTCGTCCGGTCCGCCATTTTTCTTGTATGATCCCCTCGAAGTTTTTCGTCTATGCCAGTAGATATCTCTATTAGCAAACCACCTATCGAACCACTGCACTGTGCATTACTGCGCCTCTTTGACGTGTCTGTGAATGTTCTGCGCTTGGATAAGTGCCATCCGCTGCTGTCGGGTAATAAATGGTACAAGCTGAAATACAACCTGCTCGAATTTCAGCAACAGCCCGAGCTTCCAATTCTCAGCTTCGGCGGGGCCTATTCTAATCACCTTCATGCGCTAGCGGCTGCTGGCAAGCTATTCGGCATGCGAACTATTGGCGTCGTGCGAGGAGAGATGCCTGCGCCATTGAATCCGGTGCTCACTTTTGCTAGGGAGCAGGGGATGACCTTGTTGCCCGTAAGTCGTAGCAACTATCGGCGCAAGCATGAAGCAGATTTCCTGCAAGATTTGCGCGACAGGTTCGGTGACTTTCACCTATTGCCCGAAGGAGGCAGCAATTCCCTAGCAATCAAGGGCTGCGAAGAGATTGCTTCGTTACTGGAGTGGCAGAATACCGATTTGAAGCGGCTAGTCGCTCTATGTTGCGGTACCGGCACCACGATGGCGGGGCTGATAAGCGGTTTATCGAAAACCGAGGCTGATAGTGCCCCCGAGGTACTGGGAATAAGTGTTTTGAAGGGCGATGGCTATCTGCAGTCTGAAGTTTTGAGCCAATTACAGGCCTGTGACTGCAGCGACCCCGCGGCATGGCGGGTCGATGATGCGCACCACTGTGGCGGTTATGCGCGCAGTAATCCTGCCCTGCAGTCGTTTCTGAATGAATTCGCGGGATTCTCTGATATGCCCCTCGAGCCGGTCTACACCGGCAAGCTGTTCTACGCTCTATTTGATTTGATCGAGAAGGGCGTGATCCCGGCGGGAACCGAAATAGTGGCGATACATAGCGGCGGGATTCACAACTAAAGCTAATAAAAACAAATAGATCATGTTGCCATTCAATGTATAGCGGCAATATTGAATAGCTGCTACGATCCGAGTTCCAGATAGCAATGTGCTGGGCTAGTCGCTAAAATAACAGGTTCTCGGGCTATGTTGTCACGCCTCGCGCCCAATCTGACTGAGGAGAGAATTAGTTGAAAAGTACTAACTGCTGCTAACTAATCATCGCCATGTCCAACCTACTTCCAATCATGCAGGTCTCCATTAGGAACGGTTTGAGCCGGGCCCTCGCTGTGCTCGTCCTGCTTTGGCTGGTTCCGGTGTATGGGCAGCAGGCTTTCATCTATCCCATACAGCAGCTCGACAGCCAGCAGGAGCCGCCAACTTATGCGGAGATCTCACAGCCGATAGCGCTGGATAGTGCTCAGTTGGACGACATCCACTTGGGTGCCTATCTGAGCCTGCAAATCTCCGACAGTAGGCAGATACAGTTGCAGGTTGTAACGCTAGATCGTTATGTGAATGGCGATCGAGTAATAGGCGCGCAGGGGCGCGATGACGATAGATTCTTCTCGTTCACTATCACCCAAGGGCCGCGCAGCCTGTTCGGGCGCCTGAGTAGCGACGACGAGACCTTTCAGTTATACGCGATCGCGAATGCAGACAATGCGCATTATCAGGGTTGGCTCTATAAGCCTGGCAATCTCGTCGGCATCGAGCAAGGTTTTCAGAATGACTACATCATTATTGATAAAACCAGCAGCGGGGATACGCTGCAGAAGCCGCAACCAGAAATAATATCCATTCTTCCGATGCAGACAGATGCTGTGATCGCGCAATCATCATCTGTAGACGCAGGGGCCGATTCGGCAGCGGTGAGCACGCCCGGAATCGATGGTAGTAACTTTCGCGTAACTCAAACCTTTGCCAGCAATAGCGTATTGGTTGGCAACACGATAGATGCCAGCCTCGAATTTGAAAACATCAGCAATCAATTGCATAACGATTTATATGTGGAAATCTTTTTCGTTCTAGAGAGCAGCGAATTAGTTGCAGCTCCAGATGAGTGTCGCGAGCAGCTGAGCCTCTCCCTGCAGAAAACCATCTATTGTGAGCTTGGAAGCTTCTTGCCTGGAGAGAAAAAGTCCTTCGGTTATAGCGTTGCAACGGATGACCGGGCAAAACCTCGTGTTGTCAGTTCGGTGATAATGGGCAATCTGCGAGTCGATGGCATTATAAATGTAGTAGAAGATATTCGAGTAGACAGTGACGGCGATGGC